>WNFW01000967.1_pt1 | contig 35965 bp, 37 predicted proteins | sample 5400131 | NCBI WGS metagenome assembly WNFW01 (sample SAMN13153362, study PRJNA577476) | soil metagenome | isolation source: 20 cm soil or saprolite under grassland replicate 1 | place: USA:California | collected 2016-06-15 | reverse complement strand
CTATTTCGCCGGCATCACCCCCAACCCGATTGTCGGCGATATCAAAACGCAGACTGCTCAAGTGCTGCGACGCGTCGATGAGCTTCTCAACCTCGCGGGAACCGACAAATCACAGCTACTAAGCGCCCAGGTCTGGATCGCTGACATGCGTCTGTTCGAAGATCACAATTCTGTTTGGAACGAGTGGGTCGATCCGGCAAACCCTCCGGCGCGGGCTTGCCTCACGACCGACTTTTGGCGACCTGGGATGCTCGTTGAAGTTATGGTGGTTGCGGCCGTGCCATGAGCCATTGCAGTCTGAGAAGCTGACCAGTCAGCGCATGTGATGCCGGGATGTGTGCCTGACCGCGACCCGTCTGCTTGCCGTCTTCCTGCGTTCGATCAGCAAACAACGGGCACAGCCGATGCAGCTCCTGCGTCCTGGTTTCGGTCCATTTGGCGAACATGAACGCACGTGCGGCCCGCCAAAGAGTCGACATAGCGGCTGCAATGAGTCTGCACGGAAACTGCTGCCTGAGCGCTTCGCCTGATTCTTGTCAGATCGCAACTTAGCGAAGAATTGTGCGGGACTGGCGAGGCGCAGACCGCCGACCGAGCGATGGCAAGATAAAAGGCCGCGAGGTGCGGCGCGGTCGGGTGGCTGAGGAACGCAGACACATCAAGCACTTCACACGAGGTGCGAAATAACGCGACAGCCTGCGGATTCGTCCAACCCATTGAGCCAGCGCCAATTCACGCACCTCGTGGCAGATGTCACGCGCTTGCCCCGAAGCTCATATGGCTTCCGTTGCGACCGTCGTGCAGGTCGTGGCGTAGCACCGCGTGCACATCGGCCATTCTTTTGGCCGAAGTCCCGTGCGACAGTTCGTGCATGACGCGCACACGCAGATCCAGAGTCTACGACCGCACGGGCGACGAGCCAATCGATGTGTACGACTATGCACATTCGCGCGTACGTCGCCCGCGTCGACAAGTGCCGGCCGACCCGACCACGTGGACCGTGACCGACGACTGGCCCGAGGACGTGCCCGTGACCGAGGCCGAGATCGAGGTGTTCGAAGCCTGGTTCGGCGACCTCTTCGATGAGCTGTTCTCGACGCGCCATTGAGGGGAAGATATCTGTGAGCAGCGGCCAACCAAGCGCAGCGAGGCGCTGAGAGGCAACCAGAACGCTCGGCAAAAGACGCTAGAGCAACGAGCGGTTGAGCTTCAATGACCGCGAAACAAACATTTCGTCCGAGTCGCGAACATCTCTCTTAGGGAGTTGGTGGTTGCTTCGTCCTACACACGTACCCGAACAAATAACACAACAAGGATTCGGTCGTCGCGGATGGTCGTCTTTCAATAGTGGAGAGATCGTCCCATTGGTAAAATTCAACCCGATTAGAGAACGCATTCTTCATCAAGAGCCCGCGATCAAAGCTGCGAAGGAGGATTCGTAGCTCGGCAGTGTCCTGCTTCTTGAACCTCACCAAATAGGGATTTGTTACCCGCTCTAAGTCGATGCTGGCATCTATGGCACCCCACAGGAATAATAGGGCAACCAACGGCGGCCCACCTTTGACAAGCTTCCTGTACACGATGTTGAGTTCATCACCGAGGCCCTCAATCGGTCGATAAAGCAGTCCCCACATCCTTGCCCAAATCCACACGATCACCGCCATGAAGTAGGTCATAGACAAAGGACCGGGAGGCCAAGTGGTGAAGCTAATCGCAAAAACGAAAAAGAGTACTAAGAGTACTGGGACTAGAAGTCGGCGCCATTTACTCCAATCTCTCCAGCTCCATCCTTGGTCAGACTTCGGATAGTCTAATTTGTGCCACTCGACTCCCCAGGCGAACAGCAGAGCTACCGGAAGCCAAAGTACGCCGTTCGCAATGTAAATCTGTTGTTGTGAGCAGGGTCTGAAAGTGCTGACCCACCACGAGAAAATAGCCATACTCGTGGCTGGCTGACATAGTCAGCAGCGCTACAGTCAGAGCTCCCAAAATGGCTCCGAAATGATCCAGGAAAGCTTTCATCGAATCACCGTCGCGGAGCGTGACTCCCCCAAGGGGCGAGACACAACTCGAAGATTCCGTGATTTGATTTACAGGGGCAGAAATCGAAGAAGCCTGGCTAAGCGGGCTGCCCCCCACGAAAGGGGGCGGCCAGCGAAGGCCGCTCGGTTATCGTCGGCTGGCGTCTGTCTCGAATAGTGCTCGCGTCAGCCGACTGTAGCAGTCAATAGCCGCGTCGAGCGCCCCGCGCGGTCTCTGGAGAGAGCTATTCATAGTCACGGCGTTTTAAGGCGACCCTTTGCTATCAAAAGGGCCTCGACCGAAGGCCGATCATCATAGAAGTCTTCCAGAATGCGCTGGGCATAGTGGTGGGCCTGGTCAAACTCGTTCTCGGTTACCGCCCTCCAGTCGTCGTGCAATATGTCGTTTCCCAGCACTCGAATGTCATCATGGGCTCGCTTAGATCGAGCCGCAGTAATCGCGCCGTCCGCTGCGGCCTGGTCGATTCTTTCTGCGAGATTTCCCTTTTCGTAGCCGTTCGCACGAAGCGTTTTTTCCAAGGTGGAACGCAGGAGCGCGGACCCACCGCGCCAAGCCTCAACTGAACCACAAACCTCTGCCTCTCGAAATTCCCGGTTGATGCCATCAGGTACAGCCGAAGGCAGCGACAAGGAGTCGACCGTGCGCGGAAGCAGGCGACCCAACACGCCCTTTGTGTAGTGTCCCTGCATTGTCATGGACTTCGGCTAATCCACCGCGCCCGCAACCTGCACAACGGAGTAGTTTGTAGATGGTTCGTTGGTACATGGTCTTTTCAAATTCGCGCAGAGTTTGTTGGACGATGCCGCCAAACTCGTTTCCCTGCGCCATGTACTCGAATGTCGTGATCGCCCCACAATCAGGACAATTTGCCCGAACATGCCCATCTTTGAATTCCGGTTTCATGAAAACCTGCCGGCTGCTTATTGGAAATCTGTTGGAAATGGAACGCCCATATTCAGATAAATTATTGATATTGCTGGCGCGCCCTACGGGACTCGAACCCGTGTTTCCGCCGTGAAAGGGCGATGTCCTAGACCGCTAGACGAAGGGCGCTTAAGGCGCGGCGACATATAGAGGCGTTTGTGAGGTGCGGCAAGGAAGCCCGATAACCGCCGGCAACCCTCACCACTTGCCGCTATTGGGCATGGACGCCCACGGCTCCTTCGGCGGCAGCGGCGCACCTTTCTGTAACAATTCAATTGAGTGTTTGTCGGGGGAGCGCACGAACGCCATCACCCCATCGCGCGGCGGTCGGTTAATGGTGACCCCGGCCTTCATCAATTTTTCGCACAGGCCGTAAATATCATCGACCTCGTAGGCGAGGTGACCGAAATAGCGCGCTTCGCCGTAATCCTCGCTGTCCCAATTGTAGGTGAGTTCCACCAATGGGGCGTCGCGGCCGGTGCGCTTGCTCTCCTCCACACGCCCTTCGTCCTCCGGCGCGGCCAGAAAAACGAGCGTGTAGCGGTTCTTCTCGTCGACCCGGCGGCGCGCCTCCTTGAGTCCGAGCTTGTTACAATAGAAATCAAGCGCTTGGTCGAGGTTGCGCACGCGCAACATGGTGTGCAGATATCTCATGGGTCGTGACCTCGTTACATCACCTACGGGCTAAAGCATACATGATCGCACCGGACCTGGAGACCGCAATCGACGAGCTGCAGGAGTTCATAGAGGCCTCGCGGGTTATCGCACCCTTCACCGGAGCCGGAATTTCCACCGAGTGCGGCATCCCGGATTTCCGCTCGCCCGGCGGACTCTGGACAAAGAACAGGCCGATCCCCTTCGAAGAGTTCCTCGCGAGTCAGAACATGCGCGATGAGGCTTGGCGCAGGCGCTTTTCCATGGATGCTCAGTTTTCTGCAGCTCGGCCAGGTCGTGGGCACCTTGCGCTCGCCAGCTTGTACCGTACCGGCAAAGCACCGGCGGTGATCACGCAAAACATCGACAATCTGCATCAAAGCTCCGGAATATCGGCGGAACACGTGATCGAACTGCACGGGAACACCAGCTATGCGTTGTGCCTTGGTTGCGGCAAGCGCTACGAGCTCGAGTGGGTGCGCCAGGAGTTCACTGCTGCGCGCGAACGGGCGCCCGATTGCGCCGATTGCGGCGGACACATCAAAACGGCGACGATTTCATTCGGTCAGCCGATGCCAGAGCGTGAAATGCGCCGCGCCGAGCAAGTGACACTTGACTGTGATGTTTTTCTCGCAGTCGGATCGTCACTGGTGGTGTGGCCGGCCGCCGGATTCCCTCTGCTCGCCAAACGAAATGGCGCGCGTTTGGTGATTATCAATCGCGAAGCGACCGAAATCGACGAAATTGCCGACTTGGTCATACGCCAAGACATCGGAACGGTGCTATCTCCTTTCATCGTCCACTGATTCGGCAAGCGAGTCGAGATTTGCACAGCCATTCCACCTCTTTTGGCGTGCAAATGCATTTTGGACTTTTCCGTTCGCCGCCGGATGGTATCTTCATGACGGCCAAGATTCGAAGCGCACGCAAGTAGCGCCTGGACTGAGCGGCGGCGTTGGGGCGTCATGATCTCGGACGGAATTGGACCGAAGGGGCCGGCCAGCGGTTTGTCGAGCGACCGCGCCACCGGTGGCGAGATCGCGGGCGAGGCGGCTAGCGTCATCGAGTTGAGCGGCGTCATCAAGTGGTTCGATGTGTCCAAAGGATATGGCTTCATCGTTCCCGACAACGGGATGCCCGACATTCTTCTGCACGTCACGTGTTTGAGGCGCGACGGTTTCCAGGTCGCCTACGAGGGCGCGCGGGTTGTGGTCGAGGTGCTGCAGCGGGCGCGCGGGCTCCAGGCATTCCGCGTTCTCTCGATGGACGAAACGACGGCGGTGCACCCGGCGCAAATGCCACCGCCGCGCACCCATGTGACTGTGACGCCAACCAGCGGGCTCGAGAGGGCGCAGGTCAAATGGTTCAACCGGCTGCGTGGCTTCGGCTTCCTGACGCGCGGGGAGGGCACGCCCGACATTTTCGTCCACATGGAGACCTTGCGCCGCTTCGGGCTTACCGAACTGCGGCCGGGCCAATACGTCCTCGTGCGTTTTGGGCCTGGACCCAAGGGATTGATGGCGGCCGAGGTGCGGCCTGAAGGGGCGCCGGCCGGCCTCGCCTCGCACTGACCCGCCGCGACCAGTTGAGCCATGCCGGTTTGCGGCCCCCCGCTGAGCCTATTGAAGGCTGCTCTGGGCAGGGCAGCAGCCCTGGTGCTCTGGTATGATCGGCGCTCATCGATCGAGACCTTTGCCCATGCGCCGTGGCCTACTTTTCCTCCTCGCCGCGCTGTTTGTCGTTACCCTCCCGTTCGTCGGGACAGCGGGGAGCGTTGCCGCGGCGGAGCTGCAGCCGCTCGAGATCGCCAGCAAGGGCGGCGTGCACGTGTTCGCTGTCGAGATGGCATCCACGCCCGCGGAGCAAGCCAAGGGACTCATGTTCCGGCGCGAACTGCCGGAAGGGCAGGGCATGTTGTTCGACTTCCACCATGAACAGCCGACTAGCTTCTGGATGAAGAACACCTACATCCCCCTCGATATGATCTTCATCCGCGGAGATGGGCGAATCCTGCGCATTGCGGAGAACACAGTGCCGCTCTCGGAAGCGCTCGTGCCCTCAGGCGGCCCGGTGCGCGCGGTGCTCGAAGTCAACGCCGGCATGGCGAGGAAGCTTGGCATTGCGCCAGGCGACCGGGTGGCACATCCGATATTTAGCGGGCGCTAGAGTCGCGCGGCCGTGAATGCCCGCTCGGCACGTGGAGCGACCATCCGAGCCGCATGCAGCGCCGCTTGCTGGGGCAAAGCGAAGCGTGTATCGAGGCCGACGCGACGACGGGGCATAGCGCAGCCTGGTAGCGCGGGAGTTTTGGGTACTCCAGGTCGCAGGTTCAAATCCTGCTGCCCCGACCAAGTCGCTGTTCGGAACGCGAGTTAAGCAACTGACCATGATGGCCCGCATCTACAAGCCCGCGAAGACTGCGATGCAGTCCGGCATCGCTAAGACTAGGGAATGGGTACTCGACTACGAGCCCGAACAACCGCGCGAGATCGAGCCGCTCATGGGCTGGACCAGTTCCGGCGACATGCGCCAGCAGGTGCAGCTGCGTTTCGATACGCTCGAGCAAGCGGTCGCTTATTGCGAGCGCCACGGCATTGGCTATCAAGTCTTCAAGTCCAAGCCGCCAGCGCGGCGCGGCATGTCATATGCAGACAATTTTTCGGTCAATCGCCGTGATCCATGGACGCACTGAGCCCAGGGGCAGTGACACGCAAGGCGGCTTTGAGCGTCAACGGCGTTCAAGCCCGTCCATAATCTACAGGGTCTATTTCACCGCCTTCTCGTTCCGGCCGTTCCTACCGGTGCGGGTCCGCTTCCTTTGCCTTTAATTGTTGATGGGTTCTCAACACCAAATGAAAAGTCCTTAATTTCAAAGCTGCCCTGCGTGGACGGTTTGGTGGTGGGTTTTTTGGTGCCGGCGGCAGCAATCTGTACAGCGCTGAGCATCATGGCAACTACGAGAAGAAAGCGCGTGGCTTTCATGACTCACACTCCTCGTATCAGCTCCACTGCCGACTGAGCTTACAAGCCATATCACGAGACCGCTCGCATTGAACAGCAGCGCGTGGGAGTGGATTGAGCATAGAGCGAAACCCACTGCCGGGCAGAGAAACGATAGGCTTCGCCTTCGCTCAATCCATCATACGAGCTGACCGATTCCACGCACAGTAGCCAGTAATCAGCGATCAGAGAGCAGGAGATCTCCGATCCTTTAGGAATGACTACTGACGCCTAATCTCTGCACGAAGTAGCTCATCCCCCAGAGCGTGACGCCCGCGAGCGCGGCGATGAGTGCAATCATCAGAAAAAAACTGTCCTTCCCCATCCGGCTCCAATAACCGCCGAGGAATCCTGCGAGGATGTCGGCCGGCAGCGTGGTCGCAAACCAGACGCCCATCATGATGGATGTCATGCGGGCGGGGGCTAGTTTTGAGATCAAGGCCAGTCCGACAGGCGCAAGGTGCAGTTCACCTATGGTGGCAAGGATGAAATACCCGACAAGCCACAGCGCGCTCGCTTTACCGGTTGCGCTCCATGCCGCCGCTCCCGCCATAACCAGATTGGCCAGCGCGACGCAGAGGCAACCGAAGGCCATTTTGCTGATCGGGAAAGGCTCGGTGCCGCGCCGGCCCTGCCGCGCCCATAGGCCGACGAGCAGCGGCGTCGCCACAAATATCATGAAGGGATTAAGAGCGAGAAAAGACGGCGATGGGATCTGGCCATGCCAAAATCCGAGGTCGATTGAGCGGTCGGTAAAATCTTCAGCCCACAGCAGGACAGTATTGCTCTGCTGATCGTAGGCGGCCCAGAAGAGCGTGACCAGGGCGCACGTGCCGATGAGCGCCAGCACGGCCCGCCGCTCGGCAGCATCGAGCCGTTTCTTCTCTCGCGCGATCGGGGCGCTGCGTGCGGGGACATCCGCCGGCAGGGTTCGCGTGCCACAAAGATAGATCGCGAGGCTGATGAGCATCCCCACGCCGGCCGCGGCAAAGCCGTAGTGCCACCCATATTGAACCGCGAGGGTGCCGCATATGAGCGGGGCCGCGAATGCTCCGACGTTGATGCCGAGATAAAAGATCGCATAGGCACGGTCGCGCCGGGCATCGCCGGGTGCATAAAGCGTCCCGACCTGGGTCGAGATGTTCGGCTTGAATGCGCCGATGCCAATAATCAGCATCAACAGCGCCAGCAGAAAAAGGGCTTCGAATGCCATCATAAAATGGCCGGCCGCCATGAACAGGCCACCGATGACGATCGTGCGACGCCGTCCCAGCAGGCGGTCGGCAATAAGACCACCCAGGATTGGCGTGAAATAGGCGAGCCCCGTATAGAAGCCGAAAAGTTGCGAGGCGAGTGGCTGCGCGTCGAGGCGCCCAAACAAGAGCTCGAGCGCCGCTCTGACCGGGCCGAGACCGAGCACCGACTCCGGACGGCCGGCATCGAAAAGATATTTCGTCATGTAGAGCACGACCAAGGCGGCATTGCCGAAATAGGAGAAACGCTCCCATGCTTCGGTCGCAAACAGAACAGCAAGACCGCGCGGATGACCCAGAAAGTCGTGCGTCGCACCAGGTCTCGCTGCTGGTCCGCTCGCTGTCGGCACGGTCATAATGGTGCCGGCAGACGAGCGTAGATGTCGCCAGAATTTGCATTCTGGGGCAGCGCACGTACCCAGGCCGTAATCGCCTCGGCGCCCATCCAGTCATCGTGCACGAACGTGAGGCTCTCGCCGAGCACTGCGTTATAACGCGTGTAACCAAGCTCGGCGCAACGCTTGATGCATGTTGCCGCCACGCGGGGCTGGATGGTGGTGAATTCGAACGACAGCGCCGGGGACGGGGAGCTCAATCCCGCCAACGCATCTGCCTCGGAACCCTCCACGTCAATCTTGATGAATGCGGCGGGTCCGTGCCGCAAAACGAGCGTATCGAGGGTTGTCACCGGCACCTCTATCGTGGTTGTCCACGCTTGTCCTTTCCAGCCCGGCGCGCCATCAGCCGCCCTGCGGAACGCCTCCGAGGCGGTCGAAACCGTCGGATTGTCGAGGTTGAGGCTGAACGCAGCCATTCCTGCTTCGCGACCGACAGCGACCGGTTCGATCGCCACGGCAGCATCGCGCCCATAAAGAAGCTTCAACGTCCGCACCAGCGCCGGCTGTGGCTCGACCGCCACCACGTGAGCCCCTAGGCGGCGGAACGCGGCGACGCGATCACCGACATGGGCACCAACATCGAAGACCATATCGCCCGGCTGCACGAATTGGGCGTAAAAGCGGTCCATTACCGCACGCCGCGCGCTGTTGCCGTAATAAATCCGAAGCGAACGTGCCACGCCTCGGGTCGTGCGCCACAACTCGTGCCAAGAAGAACGGTGCCGGTCAGGTGGCATGGCACCTAAGATGCGCGCTGCGACATCTCGATCGCAGACAGTTTCAGCGCGCGCAATTCCGGCGGTGGCAACACCTCCTCAGGCAAGCGGTCGAGTCCAAGCCCAATCAAGGCCTTTCCGAGAGCGGGGGAGGCGGTTGCCACAGCGAGTGGGATCGACAGCAGCGGGCCGCCTGCGATGAGCAAGGCATAAGGGAGAGCCGCCGGCGCGGCGATGGCCAGCAAGAGCACGGGCGCGAGGCCGAGCAATGTGTGCGGCCAGAACTGCCCAAACGCGGCCGACCACGACACCTTGTGATCATGGCGCGCCTGCGCACCCCAGTCTAGGGTGCGGCCGCACAGAAGACGCCCCAGAAAGAGTGCGTGGCTCGCCCACATGATCGGAGCGATCAGCAGAACGAAGCCTATCGTAATAATGAAGCTCGCGCTGAACCTCACTGCTCCACCGAACAGATGCCGCAGTTTGGCGCGGGTCAGCACGTCGACGACGGTCGCGATATTTGGCGCAAACCACATCGCTAGGACGAGGATGAGACCGGTCATTGCCGCATCCGAGCGCATGAATGCGACCGGCGTCGACGCGAGTGCGACCGCCGCGCTGCCGATCAGCAACAGTCCCATCCAGGCCGGAGAGCCAAGGAACATGAGGATGGCGAAGGCGAGTTGATACCGGCTCACCGGCCGCAAGCCCGGCAAGCGCAAAAAGTGCCAATACTGCATATTGCCCTGGCACCAGCGCAGATCACGGCGAATGAACTCAATCAACGTAGGCGGATTCTGCTCGAAGCTCGAACCTTCGGATGCCAGCACGCGCACGGCGTAGCCCGCTCGTCGCATCAACACCGCTTCGATCTGGTCGTGGCTCAGCACATAACCTTTTACCAGCGCGCCTTCGGCGAGCACCGGCAGCTGACAGTGCCCTATGAACGGCGCAAGGCGCACGATCGCGTTGTGGCCCCAATATGGCCCGCAATCGCCTTGCCACCACGCGCTGCCGATTGTGTAGGAGCGCATGCTCAGCCGCATGCCGAACTGGAAGATACGGGCAAATGGGCTGGCCGATGGCATTCCGATGACCAGCGTTTGCAGGATCCCAAGGCTAGGATCGATCTGCATGATGCGTACGAGCTTTAGGATCAGGTCCACCGTCATGACGCTGTCGGCATCGAGCATTATTGCGAAATCGTGATGCTTGCCCCAGCGCGCGCAGAAATCTCCAACATTTCCGGCTTTGAAACCGACATTGTGGGAGCGACGGCGGTATGTCAGAGCGATCCGGTCGCGCCATGATCTCGCGAGCGTCGCAAAGCATGCGTCCTCGGCGGCGGCGATCTCATTGTCGCTTGTGTCGCTCAGCACGTAGACATGGAAGCGTTTGCCGACGGCGCGCGCAGTGAGCCCCTGCAGCACCGGCTCCAGCATGCGCCCGATGCGTTCCGGCGGCTCGTTGCGGATGCACACGAGGATCGCGGTCGATGCAGTAATCGGCTCGTCGCCGCACACGCGACCGGCAACCGGCAGAACCGCCACCGCCGGATCGCGCGCAAAGCGCATGATCAGAAGACCGATGGCCGCGTTCCAGAAGCCGATCACGTACCAGGGCAGCGTCAGCGCGAAAAGCACGACCAGGAGGAGATCAATTGCATCCAAGCCGCCCGGCGACAGCGCAACGATGGCAAGCCAGATCAGGCCCGCCATTGTCATTCCGACACCCAGGAAAAACAGCGCCGGACGGCGGCCAGGCAGGGCAGTGGGTGCAGCGGCGGTGATGAGCTCGTCGCGAGAAGAACGGTCGAGCATGAAAGGACTTTGTATGGACTTACGAGCGGTTTTGACAATATAGCGGCGAGCGTTCAAGTCCAATGCGGCAGAAGGCGTGAAGGTGCTAGCGTTAAGAATCCGCGCGCCGGAGTCTACCGTAGGAACGAGAAGCAAGAACCAAGATGCAGGGCAAAGCGCTCTGGTATGTGGCGCCCGGCCGAGCCGAGCTGCGCGAGGAGACGGTTGACGCGCCCAAGGCTGGCGAGGTCCAGGTCCGTTCGTTGTTCGGGGCGATCAGTCGGGGCACCGAACGGCTCGTCCTTGCCGGCCGAGTACCGGCAAGCGAACACGAGCGCATGCGCGCGCCGTTGATGGCCGGCACCTTTCCTTTTCCGGTGAAATACGGCTACGCGACGGTAGGGCAGATCGAGGCCGGCTCCGCCGAACCGCGCATCGTTTTTAGCTTGCATCCACACCAGAGCCTTTTCACCGTATTGGCGGACGCTGTGATTCCCGTGCCCGAGCGCGTGCCCGCGCGGCGTGCCGTGCTCGCTGCGAATATGGAAACGGCGCTCAACGCGCTGTGGGACGGCGCGCCCGGCCCCGCCGACCGCATCGCGGTCGTGGGCGGGGGGCTCGTGGGGCTTTTGATTGCCTATCTGTGCGCGCGATTGCCGGGGGCCGGGGTTACGGTGGTTGATATCGCTTCCACGCGTGCTGAGGTCGCGCATCGGATCGGCGCGGACTTTGCCGACCCAAATGCGGCGCCCACGGACTGCGATCTGGTCTTTCACGCCAGCGGCACCGCCGCGGGTCTTGCAACTGCGCTACGCCTTGCCGGCGATGAGACGGCCGTCGTCGAACTGAGCTGGTATGGAACCGGCGAGGTCGCGGCACCCCTCGGCGAGGCGTTTCACAGTCGACGCTTGCGGCTTGTATCCAGCCAAGTCGGAAGCGTCGCGCCATCCCACCGCCCACGGTGGACGCGCCGCGGGCGCCTCATGGCGGCGCTTGCGCTTCTCGAGGAGCCGGTGCTGGATATTCTGGTGGGTTCCAGCATAGCCTTTGACGATTTGCCGGCGAAATTGCCTTCGATTTTGGATTGCGAGCCCGAAGGGATGTGCCCATTGATCCGCTACCCTGCGGCCGATGAAAGCTCCTGACGCCAGGAAGTCCCGTGTACGCGGTTGAGGTCTCGGACCAAATCATGATCGCCCATTCTTTTCGCGGCGAGCTATTCGGGCCGGCGCAAAACGTGCATGGGGCGACGTTCGTCGTTCGCGTGGCATTTCTTGCGGACGATCTCGATTCCCACGGCGTTGTGGTCGACATCGCGCGTGCCCGCGATATGCTTGGGAAGGCCCTCGCGCCGCTCAACTATCGCAATCTGGATGAATTGCCGCAGTTCAAGGGGATCAACACCACCACTGAATTTTTGACCAGGCATCTCTTCGAGCACTTCGCCGTTGCGGCGCGTGCGGGCCAGCTCGGCCGCGATGGCCGCGAGCTAAAGTCGATCAGGGTGACGGTGGCGGAATCCCCAGTCGCACGTGCTTGGTACGAGGCCTCGTTGTGGTAAAAGAGGCCTTCTTTGCGGTGCCAGGCGATCTTGCCACCCCGACCGGGGGCTACGCCTATGATCGTCGCATCCTTGCGGAGCTTCCGGCCCTTGGTTGGCGAACCAGCGTGGTCGAGCTTGGTGACGGTTTCCCTTATCCCTCGGCGCAGGCGCGGACCACGGCCTGTGCGCGCCTGTCCGCACTTGTGCCCGGGCGTCCAATTGTGATCGACGGCCTCGCCTTCGGCGTTTTGCCGGAGGCCGCGCAGGCGCTGTGCGCAAGCCATTCGTTGGTTGCGCTGGTGCATCATCCGCTAGCCCTCGAATCGGGCTTGAACGCGACCCAGTCGGCTTCCTTGCGAGCAAGCGAGCGCGCCGCGCTCGGCTGTGCGGGCCACGTCGTTGCGACGAGCGCGACAGTCGCCCGGCTGCTCGTTGAAGATTATGGCGTCCCGTCCGGCCGGGTCAGCGTCGTCGAGCCGGGAACGGATCGCGTACCGACCGCCCTGCGTCACGAGGCAGATGTCGTGATGCTGCTCGCGATCGGCTCGGTGATCCCGCGCAAGGGCTACGATGTGCTGGTTGCCGCGCTAGCCCGACTGACGCATCTGCCGTGGCGGTTGGTGATCGCTGGCGATTGCGAGCGTGATCCGCAAACCGTCCGGCAGGTTAACGCGGACATAACGCGTCTCGGTCTCGCGGGCCGCATTACACTGCTCGGAGCCGTCGCTTGCGATGAGGTTGCGCCACTTTATGCCGCGGCCCATCTCTTCGTGCTGCCGTCACGGTTCGAAGGCTACGGCATGGCCTATACCGAAGCGATCGCCCATGGCCTGCCGGTCGTGGGCACAACGGCCGGCGCTATTCCGCAGACGGTGCCGCCCAGTGCAGGGGTGCTTGTGCCCCCCGATGATGTGGAGGCACTCGCGGCGACGTTGCAACAGCTCATTTCCAAGCCGGAGGAACGCGAGCGTCTCGCCGCTGGCGCGCGAGCCGCCGCGTTCCCATCGTGGAGGGAGCAAGCGGCTTTATTTGCCCGAATGCTGGAAAACGTCGGATGAGCGAGTATTCCGCTGAATGGCTGGGGTTGCGCGAACCCTATGATGTGGTCGCGCGGAACGCCGTGGTGCTCGATACCGTCGCCTCTGCATTCGTTGGGCGAGCGACGATCTCAGTCGTCGATCTCGCCTGTGGCACCGGCGCGACACTGCGTGCGGTGGGACCGCATCTTCCCTCGCGCCAGAACTGGACACTGATCGACCACAGTCTCGCGCTTCTGGCGCTGGCATTGCCATCCGCGACCCCGGCGCGTGTGACGGTAACCACCACAGCGCTGGATCTCGCGCGCGACCTCAAGCTCGCGCTCGATGGTCCGATCGATCTTGTGACCACCTCTGCTCTTCTCGATCTTGTTTCTCCCGCATGGCTCGACCGTCTCATCGCGGAGGTGGCCGAGCGTCGGCTGCCGTTTTATGGCGCGCTGACCTATGACGGCCGCGCCGTTGCCCAACCGGTCGTGAGCCATGATCTCGAACTGCTGACTGGATTCAATCTCCATCAACGGACCGACAAAGGCTTCGGTCCGGCGCTTGGCCCGACGGCCGCCGCGCATGCCGCCAAGCGCTTTGAAGAGGTCGGTTACGCCGTGGTGCAGGGCCACTCGGACTGGATGTTCGGCCCCGATGATCGGGCCATCCAGGATGCGCTGTTTGCTGCCTGGGCAGATATCGGCCTGCTGACCACGACGTTATCGCCGGGCCAAATCGCAGAGTGGCTGAGTTGGCGGCAGTCGTATCTAGCCCAAGGCCGTTCGAAGCTGCGGGTCGGTCACGTCGATATCTTTGCCCAACCGATCGGCACCCGCTGAGCACTGAGGTCGCAGTCCAGCAGCACATCGCCACCCAGACTGTGAGCGCGCATGGGCGCGCGCATAGCTTGATCGAGCCGTTCGATTGGCGGCAGCGTGAGACTCGCTCGTCCGGCGCCCAGGATGATGGGGGCAACCAGGATATGCAGGCGGTCGAGACAGCGTGCCGCGAGAAAGCGCGAAACCGTCTCGGCCCCGCCTTCGATCAGAATGCGCCGGAAGCCGCGTGCCGCGAGCGCGGCGATGATTCCAGCAGGGGCAAGCTGGCCGTTTTCCGCAGGAAGCCGCACGACCTCGACGCCACGGCGAGGCGCGGGTGTCTTGGCCCCAGTGATGACGAACCGGCGGATACCGTCAGCCGCGAGTACGCGTGCCTTCGCTGGCAACCGACCATTGGGGTCGATGACGACCCGCGCAGGGTTGGGCCCCTCGACGCGGCGTACCGTCAATTGTGGATCGTCTGCGATGGCCGTGCCTACCCCGATGACGACGGCATCGACCAGCGCGCGCAGCCGGTGCAGATGGATGAGACCTGGCTCGCCATTGATGTAATGGGATTGTCCGCTCGACGTTGCGATGCGCGCATCGATCGACTGACCGCACTGCCCGACTAAAACGAGATCGTCGATCGCACCTTCGCGCAGCGGTCCGAACACATCCTCCCACGGCTGCGGCAGGGAACTACTGACGCTGCGGAACGTTCTCGGTACCGGCGCCCACGAAGCGTCGCCTGAGCCATGTTGAAGGCCGAGAGGTTCGTTGCGATCCGGTTTGGCGGGGCGATCCGCCATCGTCAAATACCTCCTTTGCGAGCGTGCTACCGCGTGCCATGATATTTCGCGATGAAGTGCGTGCAAACGCGTGCAATGAAAAAGATTTCGGGAGCGGAATAAACTCCACAAAATCGCGTTCTTATTCGGTTGATGTGGTTTGTGTGGCGCGGCTCAAAGCTGCGTGAGTGATATGGCTGGGAGTAGCATGTCGGGCCTATTTGGCGTGCCCACGCAAGTTGCCGTGGAGCGGGGCCTTGCCGAATTTCGCTCGGGACGGCCGGTCATCGTGACGTCGGGCAAGGAAAGGACGCTGGTCCTGCCGGTCGACGGCATGACCGACCAAGGACTCGTCGCCTTTAGGCAATTATGCACGCCCGCGCGGCCTCGCCTGCTCGTTACCGCACGCCGCGCGCGTGCCCTCGGGCTCAACGCCGTTGGGCCAACCGGTTTGGCCATCGGTGATGTCCACGATCGGGCGGCAGTTTTCTCGCTTGCTGCGGACGCGCAAGTCACCCGCCACCTCGAGGTCGCCCCCAGCGGCGAGACGGCATCCGCCGCTATCGAGCTCGCCAAGCTCGCGCAGTTACTCCCCGCCTTGCTCTTTTGCGAGGCCGGAACACAGCCCGCACATGCAAACGAGGCACCGCTTGTGACGGTCGCAGCCGATGCGGTCGCACAATTTCGCCACACCGCGATTACGTCGGTGGCGGTCGTTGCTGAAGCAGCTATCCCTCTCAACGGTGGCATCCCTGCCCGTTTCGTAATCTTCCGCGACGTTCTCGGAGGCACGCCGGTCGCGGTGATTGTAGGACAGCCGGATCTCGCGCAACCGGTTGCGGTACGATTGCACTCAGCTTGCCTTACGGGAGACGTGTTTGGCTCTCGGCGATGCGATTGCGGAGATCAACTTCGGCTCGCTCTGCCCCAACTCGCGCAGCATGGCGGCGGCATCATCCTTTACTTGGAGCAGGAAGGTCGTGGGCTTGGGCTCGCCAACAAGATCCGGGCTTATCAGCTGCAAGAAGCGGGGCTCGACACCGTCGACGCCAATACCGCGCTCGGCTTCGACGACGACGAACGCGATTACGGCGTTGCCGTGCGCATGCTGCAATTATTGGGTTGCACGCGCGTGCGGCTTTTGACCAACAACCCCTCGAAGCTTGAGGGCCTGTCCCAGGCGGGCATTGACGTATCGGGACGCGTGCCTCTGCATGGCCCGATCAATGCCGATAATCGGCGCTACTTGACGGCGAAGGCCATGCGTGCCGGACACAAGCTCGATCATATCCTTGGTGCGCTCGCCGAACCCGACGGCGCGACCTGAGTAACGCTCCGTTTCTCCGCGATTGCATCGCAGCGGACCAGCGCGGCTGCCACGCCGCCCGCGAGCGTCCCCAGCACGCACCAATAGGCATAACGGAAGTCGGACGCCACGCCGAGGACGAAGAAACTGATGACATACACGATGGCGGAGGCGGTCACCCCGATCGCGAAGGCTCCCGCAGGCGTCGCTCTTGCCGGCCAGACCGAAAGGAGGACTGCTAGAGAAAGGATGAGCCAAAGGCCCGGGCGAAACAGCAGTCTCGGCTGGAGCACCTCGTGCAGCGCCAGCAGCGGCGTGAAGTAGCGGCTATGGCCGTAGCCTGCGGTGGGATCGAGCCAATCCCAGACCGGCAATACGAGGTTCGAACGGGCGAGGAATTGCCACATGAAAGTTGCGCGGTGGCTGAGATAAGCGAAGGGATGCGCCCGAATGGCATCCCACCACGCCCGTGTCAGCCGCGCCGTGCCAAAGATCCTGTCGTCTGGGCTTTCCAATCGCCGCATGACGAACGGGCAAGGCTCGACATGCCAATAGGTATCCCACCGGACTGGGTCGTAGCATTTGCTGATCAAGAGCGCCGTCTGATCGGCACTCCATGCGACCGGAAACTGGTTTTCTCCAGCGAAGTGAGTGATGCCTCCAAGATCGAAAACGACGATCGAATGCAGCGGGCTCTGTCGCTCCGCCCCGAGAATATTGTAATAGACGAAAGGAACCAGTGCGGAGAGCACGATGAGCGCGGGGACGAAGGCGAGCGCCAGCCGCTTTAGATCAACGCGCATTGGCCAAATGACGTAGGCGGCAAGAATCGGCGCGGCAACGACAGCGTTCGGCCGCAGCAATACTCCGAACGCGACCAACAGCACGGCCAGTGCTTGGATGGCTGCGCGCCACCGGGGGGCGTGATCGGCCGCGAAAAAGGCGAGCACAGCCGCGGCGAGCCAAACGACTCCGAACAGAACGTCGCGCCACACCATCCCGACGAAGAAGAATGCTGGCGGCACAAGCGCAACGAATGGCGTCGCCAGCGCGAGCCAGGCCGAGCGACGGCCCGCTAGAAAAGCGAGTATGCCGAAGGCGGGCCAATATAGGCTTGCCGTCAGCAGGAACATACTCGCCGAGCCGGGCGCTATTGGGTCGATGAGCCGCCAGAGCACGGCCATTGCCGGCGATTGCCAATCGCCAAATCGCCAAGCGATGGCGTCGGCATAGACATAGCGGGCATCGGCGGTGCTGTAGCCGGGATAGAAGACCAACACTGTAAGCGCAAACCCGGCTGCCGCAGCGAGGAGACCAAACCACGGCCCCTTGCTTTGCGCAGTGGCCTTTGGCGCGATCAGACCGGTCTCCTCAAGTGCTGCCATCGATCGAGGTCAACGGCTCGCCGAATAGCTGGAGCCGCTGGAGCTCGCGATTAGCATCGGCTCGCTCCCGGCGCAAACCGGAACCTTCCGGAGCATGTCGAGTCCGGCCCTAAGCGGCGCGCGACTGACCACTCGCCGTCTGTCGGCAGCGGCCGCGACCTCGGTCAATACGCGTCCCAAGACTCGACGGGAAGGATCTTGCCGTGCTTGACCGTGATCTCGTGAGGCGAGATCGGCGCCGAGGCCTGCTCTGTCTTGCCGATCAATTTGGGTCCTGCGACCGTGGCTATCGACCAAACGACGGCCGTCGCAGCGATAGCCACGATTGCCGTCACAATGATGAGTTTGCGCATCTCGGATCACCCTTGGATCGTGATGAGTTGCGCAAGCGTGTTGCCACAGGATTGGCCGAAACAGCGTGAGGCGCTTCACACAGGACCGCACTTTACTCGGCGTCATCTACCGCCGGCATGCTTTGCTCAAACGCCCATAATGGCGTCCCCGGCAGGACTCGAACCTGCGACCTGCGGATTAGAAATCCGCTGCTGCTGTCCAGCTGAGCTACGGGGACGCGACCTGAAAGCTTTTACCGAAGATCGGCTCTGCCTGCCAGCGGCGGGAAGACGTTCGTTTCCGAGGCCGGAACTACGCCAGGCCATGCTCGACATTTCCTCCTCCCGGTCTTTCCGCCCAATGTGAAACTGCGTAATTTCGCTCAGACCCTGAGACCAAGCTTTGACGCGAGCAAAGGGTGGCAAGGGCTACATCGCAAGAAACGCCCGATGATCAAGGTATGCAGGCTCGGCCATGCGACGCTGACGACGCCCGATCTGGACCGCCAGGTCGCATATTACACCCAGGTGATCGGCCTCACGCTCATCGAGCGGGAGGCCAAGCGAGTATTTTTAGCGACCAAGCAAGGGCTTGAGGCGCTCGCGCTCGAGCAGGGTGCACCCAATGCGCTCTCCCGGCTCGCTTTCCAAGTCGCGCCTGGAACCGACCTTGCGCAGCTTGCCCGCGAATTATCGACGCACGGGATCAAAGCCGAGCGCCGAAGCTCGATTTCTCCTGGCGTAGCGCAAGCCATCGTATTTGAAGATCCGAAACATACGACGATCGAAATTTTTGCCGAATACAGCTTCGCAAAGGAGGACACGACTCAGGGCGGGATCATGCCGCTCAAGCTGGGACACGTAGCGTACCGCGTCGCCGACGTGCAGCAGATCGTGAAGTTCTATACCGACGTACTCGGCTTTCGTGTGTCCGACTGGCGCGATGATACATTCGCCTTCCTTCGCTGCGGACCTGATCACCACACGGTCAATTTTGTAGTCGATGAGGTACCGCAGCTCCATCATATTGCGTTTGAGGTGAAAGACTGGGCCGAAATTCAAAGAGCCTGCGAGTGGCTTGCTAAGAACAACATTCATCTGGTGTGGGGTCCCGGCCGCCATATCATCGGCCACAACATCGCCATCTATCACCGCAATCCCGACAAGGTGAGGGTCGAGTTCTTCTGTGAAATGGATCTTATGAAGGACGAAGGGCTCGGCTATTTCGATCCGCGTCCCTGGCACCAGGATCGCCCACAACGGCCGAAGGTCTGGGGGCCAGATACGCTGCGCAACTATTGGGGGTTTGGATCTGAACGGATCATCCGCGGTTACCAAACGGTGGAATGAAGGGGCCTGACGCTATCCAGGAACGCCGCCGCCCGTGGACGACCTGGGTTGCAATAAAGTCGCGATACCAGTTATGGCGTCCGCGTCGGCTCGAGCCGAGTGAACCGATCGGACGTGGCGCGCCCAACCGTTACCTCAGCGTGAGAAGCCCCGGCTAAGCGGATAACGGACATGGTGATCACGGCCGAGAGCAAGGGACGCCAGCGGGCTTCGGCGCGCAGCCTCACGACCGTCGTCGACTTCGCCGTCGGATCCCATGCCCGCGCGGTGGTGGTGCTCCTCGCGGTCGCACTCTTGGGCTTCCTGCCCGGTTTCTCCAGCATTCCGCCGGTCGATCGCGACGAGGCGCGCTTCGCTCAAGCAACCAAGCAGATGGTCGAGAGCGGCGACTACGTAGATATCCGTTTTCAGGACGAGGTGCGCTACAAGAAACCGGTCGGTGTCTACTGGGTCCAAGCCGCGGTCGTGAAGGCAGCGAGTGCGCTGGGTTTCCCGGACGCACTCACCACGATTTGGCTCTATCGCGTTCCGTCACTAATCGGATCGACTGCAGCAGTTCTACTGACGTACTGGGCCGCACTCGCATTCGTGTCGCGCCGCGCGGCGGTACTTGCCGGGCTGATGATGGCGAGTTGCGTGCTGCTCGGCATCGAGCGGCTCCTGGCGAAGACCGACGCACTATTGCTCATGACCGTCGTTGCCGCCATGGGCGCGATGGGACGCGCCTATCTCTGGCGCGAGCGTCGCGACACCGGCAGAGCTTGGACGCTCGCCGCGATATTTTGGACCGCGCTCGGCACCGGCGTGCTCCTCAAGGGACCGCTCGTCGTTATGGTGGTCGGCCTTGCGGCGCTCGCATTGATCCTTGTCGATCGCTCCGCTCGCTGGTTACTGACGCTTAAGCCGCTCGCGGGTAGTGTGTGGTTTGCGCTTCTGGTGCTACCCTGGTTTATCGCCATCATTGGACGCTCAGGTGACGCATTCTTTGCCGAATCGGTCGGTGGGGATTTATTCAGCAAGATTTTCGCCGGCCAAGAATCCCACGGCGCGCCGCCCGGCTACTATTTCGCTCTGTTCTGGGTGAGTTTCTGGCCGGGCGCGACGCTGGCGGCGCTCGCGACGCCGGCGGTCTGGCAGGCGCGGCGCGAGGCTGCGGTCAAGTTTCTGTTGGCTTGGCTGGTGCCCTCGTGGCTGGTTTTAGAATTGGTGGTGACGAAGCTGCCGCACTACGTTCTGCCGCTCTATCCCCCGATCGCCATCCTTATCGCGGGCGTGATCGATGCGCGCGGGCTGTCGCGCAAGTCTGCCCTCGAGTGGGGCACGATCTGGTGGTTTATAGTTCCGGTGGTTGCGGGTGTTGCTACCAAGCCGATGGTGCTGAGCTCGCGTTGCTACGCGGCGTCGCGGCCGCGATCCTGACCGCGATTGCGATTTTCGGACTTGTTGTTCCGTCACTCGGCCAACTGTTTCCGAGCCCGACGCTTGCCCGCATCTTGCGCGAGAGCGGTTGTACGCAGCCGCAGGCTGCCGCCGTGGGATATCAGGAACCGAGTGTGGTCTTTCTCGCCGGTACCGCCACCCGCCTTGTCGATGTTGCAGGTGCCGCCGAGTTCCTGCGCGGCGGGGAATGCCGCTTCGTCTTTATCGAAGCGAGCCAAGAAAGGAGTTTTAGCCAGCGCGCGGAAGCGATCGGCCTGCGCTACTGGGCCGGCCCTCGGGTCGACGCCATCAACATCAGCACCGGACGGCCGATCACGATCGCGGTCTTTCACTCGGCAGGTTCTTCGTGAGTATAGGTAGTCCGCTCAAGCCGGCTTCCGCGCGCGCTGCGGCGGCGCAGCTGCATGGGTTGCGCGCCAATCTCGCCTGGGCTTTTGCACTCCTTGCGTGTTCGCGCAAGTCGGCAGCGACGCCGCTATGGCGTGCGAGGCTGCGGCTCGCGATCGGTGCCGCAGTGGCGGTCGCCATGATTGCTGCCAGCATGGCCGTATTGGATGCACCAGCGGTCAGCGCGGCGCAGCATGCGCCCGAATCGATGATCGTGCTTTTCGAGTACGTTACCGGCTTCGGCAAATCCGTTTGGTTCTTATTGCCGATCGTTGTCGCGCTGGCGCTGATTGCCTGCCTCGCCACTCCCTCACTTTCGCGCATGTCGCGAGGCGTCCTCGCTGCGCTCACCGTGCGGCTTGGCTTTCTATTCTTTGCGATCGGCCTGCCGGGACTGGTGTTTACGATCGCCAAGCGTCTGGTTGGCCGAGCGCGACCATTCGTCGAGGGTGGTGCCGGTCCGCTCGTCTATCGCCCGCTCGGTTGGAACGTCGAATATTCAAGTCTGCCGTCCGGCCATGCCGTCGATGCGTTCGCCGCCGCCATGGCGATCGGCACATTATGGCCACGCACGCGGCCGCTAATGTGGACCTATGCCGTGGTCATTGCCGTCAGTCGAGTAGTGCTGACGGCGCATTTCCCCAGCGACGTGATGGTCGGGGGCCTCGTGGGTGCGCTCGGCGCACTGTTGGTGCGCGACTGGTATGCAGCGCGCAGGCTTGCCTTCGTGCTCGGCGCGGATGGACGGGTGCGATCATGGCCCGGTCCGTCCTTTGCTCGCCTTAAGAGGGTTGCCGGGCAGCTTATCGCCCCATAAGAAGCTCGCGCATCGCGAGATGAAGGGCGATTGTCGGCGGTATGTCGGGCAGATCATGAGCGAAGCGCTTGCAAGCGGGACCGCGCCGGCCCTTTCAGTGGTCGTTCCCGTGCGCAATGAAGCGGGCAACATCGCTCCGCTGGTCGAGGAAATCGCGGCGGCGCTCGACAGGCACGTCACATTCGAGGTCATCTTTGTCAACGATGGTTCGACCGATCGCACGGAAGCGGAATTGACCGGCTTGATGGCGAGCCGTCCGTGGTTGCGACAGATCAAACATCGCGCCTCTTGCGGACAGTCGGCGGCGGTATCGAGCGGTGTGATGCATGCTCGCGCGGGAATCGTGGTCACGCTCGATGGTGATGGTCAGAACGATCCCGCCTTCATTCCGGCGCTGGCCGATGCGATTGGGAGCGGACCCCGCATCGGCCTCGTCGCGGGCCAGCGGGTGGGGCGTCAGGCGAGCGGCTTCAAGAAGCTGCAGTCGCGCGTCGCCAATGCCGTGCGCAGCCTGGTCCTACGTGACGGGACCCGCGATACCGGTTGCGGGCTGAAGGCCTTCCGCCGGGATATTTTTTTGGCATTGCCCTACTTCGACGGATTGCATCGGTTTCTTCCGGCGTTGGTGCGGCGCGAAGGCTACGACATCACCTACGTCGACGTCGTCGATCGGCCGCGCCGTGCCGGCACGTCGAACTACGGCATGTTGGACCGGCTCTGGATTGGCATTGTCGATCTATTGGGTGTGTGGTGGCTCATCCGCCGCCGTCGCGTTCCGCAGGTCACGGAGGTGAAACGGAATGTTGATTGATCTCTCACAGGCGATCGGCAGCTATCTGCACGAAGTCTTTGTCGCCAAGTTTCAGTGGTGGGTGCTGCTCGGCTACCTGGCGCAAATTATGTTCACCATGCGCTTCCTGGTGCAGTGGATCGCTTCCGAACGCGCGGGAAAGATGGTGATGCCGATTGCGTTTTGGTTTTTCTCGATTGGCGGCGGCGCGCTGCTGCTGGCCTATGCGCTGTACATCCGCGATCCGGTTTTCATCCTGGGCCAAGCCTTCGGGGTTTTCGTCTATGGGCGCAACCTCTATTTCGAGTTGCGGGACCGCCGCAGCGCCCCGGCCGTGACATGAGATCGAAAGTCGGTGTCGCCATTATTGCGGTACTTAGGTTGCCGCCGGCGTGCTTGGTGCTATGCTCTCGAAAGGGTGGCGTAGACTGGAGGCGGAGATGCCGTTGACCGCTGCAACGACGTCCGAACGCCACGCCGCGGAGCCGATCGAAGTCATCCCGAGCGGTCGAGCGCTTGGCGTCGAAGTGAGGGGCATCGATCTCACGAAGCTCGGCGACGCTGCGTTTGCTCGGCTCATTCAGGTGTGGCACCAGTATTCGGTTGTGCTGATCCGCAATCAGAGGCTCAGTGATCAGGAGCTGATCGCCTTCAGCCGTCGCTTGGGGGATCTCGACTGGGCGCCGATCCAAGAAACGGGCCGCCGTTTCGTCGAGGGCCTCCCGGAGATTTACATCGTTTCCAACGTCAAGGTGAACGGCGAGCCGATCGGCAGCCTCGGCGACGGCGAAGCCGTGTGGCACACTGACATGTCGTATCTCGAGGTGCCGCCAAAGGCGAGCATCCTCTATTCCCTCGAAGTGCCGCCGCTCGGAGGCAACACATCGTTCTGTACGATGTACGGCATCTACGAGGCACTGCCTCAGACGCTGAAAGACCGCATCGCTGGCCTCAAGATCAAGCACGACGGCACCTACAACAGTGGGGGCTACGTGCGCCAGGGAGTAACGCCGACCGACGACCCGCGCACCTCGCCAGGCGCGGTGCATCCGCTGGTCTGCACGCATCCGGACACCGGCTGGCGCATGCTCTATCTCGGGCGCCGACGCAACGCCTATCTGGTCGGGCTTGAGCTTGCGGAGTCCGACGCGCTGCTCGATGAGCTCTGGAGCTTCGTCGACCGACCGGAATTTGCATGGGAGCACGTTTGGCGCGTCGGCGATCTCGTATTGTGGGACAATCGCTGCACCATGCATCGGCGGGACGCCTTCGATCCGAGCAGCCGGCGAGTCATGCACCGCACTCAAGTCAAAGGCGAACAGCGGCCTTCCTGATCGCGCAAACTATTGCGACTTCAGCGCACCATCGAGGGAACAGGCGCTTCATGAGGCGACGCGATTTACTCGCCCTTGGTGCGACTGCGCTGTCGCTGCGGTCGCCGATGCTTCGGTCCGCGCGCGCTCAGTCCAAATACCCGGATCGTCCGATCCGGCTCGTCATTCCTTTCCCCCCGGGCGGCGGCTACGACGCCGTGGGGCGTCCGTGGGCGGAAAAGATGAAGCCGGTGCTTGGCACCGTGGTGGTTGAAAACCAAGGGGGAGGAGGCAGTTCGCTCGGTGCCGCCTCGGTCGCTCGCGCCCGCCCGGACGGCTACACTATTCTCCTGGGTGGTTCGAGCACTCACATCACGGAGGCCATTCTCAAAAGCCATCCACTCTACGATCCGCTTAAGGACCTCGAGCCGATTTCGAACGTGGCAGTTTCGGCTTTTGCCCTTGCGGTCCATCCCGCAGTGCCGGCTCACACGCTGAGAGAGTTCATCGACTACGCCAAGGCCAATCCCGGCAGGCTGTCCTATGGACATGCCGGCGTTGGCTCGTTGAACCACCTGACCGGCGAATTGTTGAAATCGCTAGCAGGAATGCCGGACCTCGTGCATGTGCCATACCGTGGCTCGGGACCGGCGACGGCCGATACCATCAGCGGACAAGTAGCGATGGTCACCCCGGCCGTGACGGGCGCGTTGCTCGAATTCAATCGGACCGGCAAGCTGCGCATCCTCGCCGTGACCAGTCCCACCCGGCTGATTGCCGCGCCGGCGATCCCGACGGCGGTCGAAGCCGGACTCCCCGGAATGGTCTCGCAGCAGTCGATTGGCCTGTTCGCTCCCGCCGGGACACCCAACGCCATCATCGAGCAAATCTCCCAGGCAACGCGTGCGGCACTCGCCGACGCCACCTATCGGCAAATGCTCATCGAATCGGGGTTCGAACCCGACATCGATTCAACGCCCGACAAATTCCGCCGCTTGATCGGGGAAGACATTGCCCGATGGTCACCGCTTGTCAAAGCGATCGGATTGAAGCTCGACTGATTCCGCGACGGACGGCGCGATCTCGAGTTCGTGTGTGCCGTTACGCGGGACGCAGTGTCACCGCGCCGCTGCAAGTGCGGCAAAGCCGCGTTCCAGATCGCCAATCAGGTCGTCGACGTCCTCGAGGCCGATGTGCAGGCGCACGGTCGGGCCGCCCGGCATCCATTTCGTCGCTGTGCGGATTTTGGTGCAGTCGAATGGAATGGCCAAGCTCTCGAAGCCGCCCCACGACGGCCCAATGCCGAAAAGGTTGAGCGCGTCGATGAAGGCGTAGACTGCGCTTTGCGCAACTGGCTTGAATACAATGCTGAATAACCCGCTGGCGCCGGCAAAATCGCGCCGCCAGATCGCATGGCCAGGACAGCTCTCGAGCGCCGGATGTAATACGCGGGCGATTTCTGGACGCTGGGCAAGCCAGGATGCAACTTTCAGCCCCGACTGGTAGTGCTGCGCGAGCCGCACGCCCATGGTGCGCAGCCCGCGCAGGCCGAGATAAATATCATCCGGCCCTACGCAGAGGCCAGAGAGATATACGATTTCGCTCAAGCGCTGCCACGTCGCCTGGTTGGCCGATACGGTGCCGAGCATCACGTCAGAATGGCCGCCGATATATTTTGTGCCAGCCTGGATCGATAGATCGACTCCCTTTTCCAAGGGTTTGAAATAGAGGGAGGTCGCCCAGGTATTGTCCATCAGGACAACCGCGCCGGCGCCGTGAGCAGCGGCCGCGACCGCCGGCACGTCTTGGACCTCGAACGAAAGTGAGCCGGGCGCCTCCACGAATACGGCTCGAGTATTGGGCTGCATCAGCGCAGCGATGCCGCCACCGATCAAGGGATCGTAGTAGGTGGTGGCAATTCCGTAGCGGCTAAGTACGCTGTCGCAGAATTTGCGCGTGGGCTGATAGGCGCTGTCAGTGACCAGCAAGTGATCGCCGGCTTTGAGCACGGCGAGCAGCGCGGTTGAAATCGCGGCGAGACCCGACGGCAGCAAGGCAACGCCGGTGCATCCAGGACCTTCTAGCGCGCGCAAGGCATTTTCAAGGGCCTCCGAGGTGGGCGTGCCACGCCGGCCGTAGAGATAGCGCGAGCGACGCGCGAGATAGTCCTCAGCGCTCGGGTAGAGGACCGTGGACGCGTGATGCACCGGCGGATTGACGAAGCCGTGATAGGCCTTGGTGTCGCGGCCGCCGGTGATGAGCTGCGTTGCGGGCTTCAATGGCGGAGGCGTGGCATCGACTTCGGTCTTTTTGGTCATAGCTCGATTCTCTGGACGCCTTGGGCAACGATCGCCATCTGCGCGGGATTTCGCGTAGCCGGCGCCGCAACACGGGGTCATGACGTCACGTGGCGCGACCGTCAACCCCTTGACCCCCGTAGCCGATCGTTCTGAGATGCAGCTACCAGCACGAGATCAGTGCACGCGGGAACGCGATGCCGGCGCCTCAGCACGCACCACCTAGGCCGCGTAAAGAGCCTCTCGGAAAAGGCAAGTTAAGGTCAAGGGACAGTCACTGGAAGGGCTGCTTCATGAAACGCGCAATCTTTCTTCTTGGTGCGATCGTTGTGGCGAGCTTCTGCGCCGGCGCCGCGTCTGCCCAAACGCTCAAGGCGGTGAGGGATCGTGGCGCGCTGGTCTGCGGGGTCAGCCAGGGACTGCCGGGATTTTCCAATCCCGACGACAAAGGCAATTGGACCGGCTTCGATGTCGACTTCTGTCGCGCGCTCGCGGCGGCGATCTTGAATGATTCGACCAAGGTCAAGTTCATGCCGCTCTCTGCCAAGGATAGGTTCGAACCACTGAAGAGCGGCGAGATCGATCTGTTGTCGCGCAACACGACGTGGACTCTGTCGCGCGACGTTTCTTATGGCAACTTCGCGGGCGTAACCTATTACGACGGTCAAGGCTTCATGGTGCGCAAATCGCTCAAGGTCAACTCGGCGCTGGAACTCAATGGTGCGTCAGTGTGCACCCAGACCGGCACTACGACCGAACTCAACCTTGCGGACTTTTTCCGTGCCAACAACATGAAATACGAGGTCATCGCGTTCGGCTCTGCGGACGAGACGGTCAAAGCCTACGAGGCGGGCCGCTGTGACGTCTTCACCACCGATGTGTCGCAGCTCTACGCGGAGAAGCTCAAGCTCACCAATCCGAACGACCACGTCATTCTGCCCGAGATCATTTCCAAGGAACCACTCGGACCGCTTGTGCGCCATGGCGATGATCAATGGTTCGACGTTGCCAAGTGGACGCTTTATGCCATGCTCAATGCCGAGGAGCTCGGTGTCTCCTCCCGAAACGTCGACGAGGCGTTGAAGTCAAACCAGCCGGAAATCAGGCGCCTGTTGGGTGTTGAGGGTAATTTCGGCGAGCAGCTCGGGCTGACGAAGGACTGGGTGGTGCGCATTGTCAGACAAGTCGGCAATTACGGTGAAGTGTTCGAGCGCAATGTGGGAACGAGCTCCAAGCTCGGTATCAGTCGCGGCATCAATCGGCTGTGGACCAAAGGCGGCATTCAGTACGCGCCGCCAGTGCGGTAAGCTTGCGGCCGACATGGTATGCTTGCGACTTCTGCTGCGGATTGTCATGGCCGCGAGAGCGGGTATGCAGTAAAGCGCTTCGTTGCAGTGCGAAGCATCCCTGTCTCTAGTAAGTGGATCGTCCGCCTCCGCGGATGATAATGAGACAACACGGACGGCCATTCGCGTGCCAATCCAACTTGAGCATGCTTTGGCTTCGCCGCGGGTTGCGATCTATCGTCGCCCGAAGATCCGTGCTGCTTTCTATCAGTTTCTGTTTCTGATGGCCGTACTGTGGGTGGGCTGCGAATTCGCGCTGAACGCCAAGGCAAATCTTGAAGCACAACGAATCACCAGCGGCTTCGGCTTTCTCAAGAACACAGCGGGGTTCGGCGTCAATCAGTCGCTGATTTCCTACACCGAGTCGGACACCTATGGCCGCGTGTTCTTAGTCGGCCTTCTCAATACGCTCCTTGTCGCCGGGATCGGCATCGTGTTTGCGACCATCCTCGGCTTTGTGGTCGGCATTGCACGGCTGTCCCGCAATTGGCTCGTGGCGCGGCTCGCGGGAGCTTACGTCGAACTGATCCGAAACTTGCCGCTCCTGTTCCAGCTCCTGTTCTGGTATCTGGCCGTCTTGGGGACGCTGCCACCCCCGCGCGAGAGCGTCTCGCTTTTCGGTGAGATTTTTCTGAACAATCGGGGCATCATTCTGCCTGCTCCGGTCTGGGCGGCGGGAGCAGGCGGGGTGCTCGGCGTTTTCGTGTTGAGCGTGCTGGCGACAGTCGCGCTCAACTTGTGGACCAGGCACCGGCAGGGTCGCACCGGCGGGCAATTCCCACTGCTCTGTACGTCTCTGGCGCTCTTGATCGTGCCGGCGCTCATTGCGCTTATAGCGACGGGCTTTCCGATCGGCTTCGAACGGCCGGAGCTCCGCGGCTTCAACTTCGTCGGTGGCTTCCGGCTGCTCCCCGAATTCGTCGCGCTCGTCCTCGCGCTCACAATCTACACCGCCGCCTTCATCGCCGAGGTCGTGCGCGCTGGCGTGCTAGCGGTCCCTCGCGGGCAAACGGAGGCTGCCTCTGCGCTCGGCCTGCGGCCGAGTCTGACGTTGCGTCTCGTCGTCGTGCCACAAGCGCTGCGCGTCATCGTTCCGCCGCTCACAAACCAGTATCTCAACCTCACGAAAAACTCCTCGCTTGCGGTTGCCGTGGGCTATCCTGACCTGTTCGCCGTTTTCGCGGGCACCACACTGCATCAGACGGGGCAGGCGATCGAGATCATCGCGATGACGATGGCGGTCTATCTCGGCATTTCACTGATCACGAGCGCGCTGATGAACTGGTACAACGCCCACATCCGGATAGCGGAACGCTGATGTCGGCGACGTCGCGAGAATCCTACATTCGCCGTGCGCTCATCGAGCCCGAGCCGCCACCGGTAGCGAATGTCGGCGCATTGACGCAGACACGCGCGCGATTATTCGGCGGCCTGCTCAACACCACGCTGACGCTTCTCGGTGTTGTCGTCATCGTCGCCCTAGTGTGGCCAACGCTGAAATTTTTGTTCGTCGATGCCGTCTGGACCGGCTCGAGCCGAGTCGATTGCCTGCCGGAAACAGTCGGACGGGAGGTCGGCGCCTGCTGGCCGTTCATCACAGCCAAGTTCAGCCAATTCATGTACGGCTTCTATCCGGTAAGCGAGCAGTGGCGGGTCGATGTGATCTACGTGCTCGGCGCGGTGCTGCTCGTCCCCCTGCTCGTTCCCTCGGTGCCGCATAAGGGCCTCACGGCGATCGTTTTTTTTGGTGCTTTCCCGATGCTGGCTTTTTTTCTGCTGGTCGGCGGCATGTTTGGCTTACCGCACGTCGAGACCGGCGTCTGGGGCGGGCTTCTTGTCACTCTGGTGATCTCGTTCACCGGCATCATGTTTTCGTTGCCGCTGGGCATTTTGCTCGCGCTCGGACGGCGCTCGCAATTCCCGATCACGCGGACGATCTGCATTGTTTTCATCGAGTTCTGGCGCGGCGTCCCGCTGATCACGGTGCTCTTCTTCGCGACCTACATGCTGCCTTTCTTCCTCCCGAGCGATTGGAGAATCGATGGGCTGGCCCGCGTGTTGATCGGCGTAGTGTTGTTTGCAGCAGCCTATATGGCGGAAGTCGTGCGCGGCGGCCTGCAGGCGATCCCGCGCAGCCAGTTCGAGGGGGCCATGGCACTCGGGCTTGGTTATTGGCGCATGATGGGCCTCGTCATTTTGCCGCAGGCCTTGCGGCTGGTCATTCCCGGTATCGTCAATTCGTTTATTGCGCTATTCAAGGATACGACCCTAGTGCTGATCGTTGCGATATTCGATCTGCTCGGACAATTGCGCGCGGCCTTTGCCGATCCGAGCTGGGCGACTCCGGTCACGCTTTTCACCGGCTTTGCGTTCGCCGGCGCAATCTATTTTGCCGGAAGCTTCGGAATGTCACGCTACGCACTGTTCATGGAGCGGCGCATGAACACCGATCGCTTGCATTGAGGCAAGACGTTGGGCGACCGCAATCGACAGCCAAGGCCGGGTCGATCGGGCATGGCCTCCGATATGCGCACGACGGCGCACGAGGTTGCGATCGAAGTGATCGGTCTGCACAAATGGTTCGGCAGCTTCCACGTGCTGCGCGAGATCGACCTCAAGGTCATGCAGGGAGAGCGCATCGTCATCTGCGGCCCTTCCGGCAGCGGAAAGTCGACCCTGCTTCGCTGCATCAACCGCATTGAAGACTGGCAGCGCGGTCGCGTCATCGTCGACGGGACGGAGCTCACGGACAATCTCAAGACAATCGACGAGGTACGGGGCGAGGTCGGGATGGTGTTCCAGCAGTTCAATCTGTTCCCGCATTTGACCGCGCTCGAGAACTGTACACTCGCGCCGATCTGGGTTCGCAAGATGCCGAAGAGCGAGGCCGACGAGCTCGCTAGGCATTATCTCAGCCGGGTTCGCATTCCGGAACAAGCGGACAAATACCCGGCCCAGCTCTCTGGTGGGCAGCAGCAGCGCGTGGCGATCGCGCGGGCACTGTGCATGCAGCCGAAGATCATGCTGTTCGATGAGCCCACATCAGCGCTCGATCCGGAAATGGTCAAGGAGGTGCTCGATACCATCGTGGGCCTCGCGCTCGACGGTATGACAATGGTCGTGGTGAGCCACGAGATGGGCTTTGCCCGCCAGGTCGCGAGTCGCATGGTCCTGATGGATGCCGGGCAGATCATCGAGGTGAACGAGCCTGAAGCTTTCTTCAGCCATCCCCAGCACGAGCGCACGAAACTGTTCCTCGGCCAGATATTGCGGTGAATTCCTAACTGGACCCGTGCTCCCGGCGCAATCGGAAACAGCCGTAACCAGTGCTCGCGGACTGCGCGAAATCGTCGGCCACGGCTGTCGGGCGGAATTGCGCTAGCGCAGCAGCGGCCCGCCCGCTTTCTTCCAGGCATCTATCCCGCCCTGGATGTGAGCGGTCGAAGCGAGGCCTGCGTCCTGGGCAGCCTGCACCGCCATAGCCGAGCGTTCCCCAAAGGCACAGTAAAAGACGATGCGCTTGCGGGTCGCGCGCGCAAGTTCGTGCAGCATGCCGCCCGGACGGACGTTGGCTGGGAGATCGGGGTAGGGGGCGTGCAGCGAGCCGGCGATGACGCCGTGCTTCTCGCGCTCGCCGCGCTCTCGCAGATCGACGAGCACAACGTCGGGTTGCCCGGCCAGCGAGAGTGCCTCGAGGGCACTCACGGCCCAGCCGCGACGCGCAATGGCCTCTTGGGCGAGGCCCACGCGCATGTTCGCCGGCACCGCGACGTCCATCATCTTCGGATTGGGGAGATTGAGCTTGTTCATCACGTCGACATATTGATCGACCGATTTCACCTGCAGGCGCGGATTGAATGCCCTCTCCTCGCCGATGGTCGAAACTGTTTCGCCCTTGTAGTCGTGGGCGGGGAAGATCATGGTGTCGTTCGGCAAGCGAAGCAGCTTGTTGAAAATCGAGTCGTACTGCGCGCGCGCGTCCCCGTTCTGGAAATCGGTACGGCCGGTGCCGCGGATGAGCAGGGTATCGCCGGTGAATACGCGGTCCTGCATCAGAAAGCTGTAGGAATCATCGGTATGCCCCGGCGTGTAGAGCACGTCGAGCGCCACGCCTTCGATGGTGAGCTTATCGCCCTCCGACAGTCGCATCGACACCACGTCGACCTTGCTGCGTTCGCCCATCACCGTCACGCAATGGGTGCGATCGCGCAGCGCGCCCAGCCCGGTCAGGTGATCGGCATGCAGATGCGTGTCCACGGCCTTGACCAGTTTGAGGTCGAGCTGCTCGACGAGTTGGATATAACGGTCGACCTTTTCGAGCACCGGATCGATGATGAGCGCTTCGCCGCCGCGCCGGCTGGCGATGATATAGGTGTAAGTACTGGACACGCTGTCGAAGAGTTGGCGGAAGATCATCGCTGAGACTCGGCCAGTTCGGGGACTGCGAATCCCCTTGGTCCCGCGTGGACACTATAAATCTTCTATCTTGCCTAAAAAAGTGGCGCGGAGCCCACTCATCTTCGCGGCGACGCGCGTCGCCTCAGGGCTTCGGCTCGACGGGAAGGTCGCCGCGCGAGCCCCATTCTGACCACGAGCCGTCATAAAGCGCCTGGGGAGCCTTGCCGAGCGCGTCAAGCGCGAACCAAAGGATTGCAGCCGTCACTCCGGAGCCGCAGGTCGTGATGATCGGCGCGTCCAAGTCAACGCCGCCGACGGCGAATGCCGCTCTGAGCTTTTCCGGTGCGGCCAGTCTTCCATTCTGGACCACGGAGGTCGATGGCACATTGAGCGCAGCGGGCATATGGCCTGATCGCAGCCCCGGACGCGGCTCCGGTGCCTGCCCTAGAAAACGCTCGTGGGGGCGTGCATCGACGACCTGCGCCGATCCGCTCGCCAGGGCCGCGCGCACAGTGGCGAGCGCGGCCACGAGATCGACGTGCTTGTGCGCCCTGAAGGTGCGCGGCTCACGCTTCACGGGGCCAGCTTCAAGCGGGCGCCCTTCGGCGCTCCATTTCGGCAAGCCGCCGTCGAGAATAAACACCTTCTCGGCGCCGAACACACGGAAGGTCCACCACACCCGCGGCGCAGCATACATCCCCGCACCGTCGTAGATGACGATGGTGTCGGTATCCGCGATGCCGAGGGCGCCCACATCACGGGCAAATTGCGCTGCATCCGGCAGCATGTGTGGCAGCGGAGTGGAATGATCCGCAATCGCATCGATGTCGAAACGCACCGCGCCGGGGATGTGACCTGTGAGATATTCAGCCGCAGCGTCCCGGTTCATGGCCGGGAGATAATAGGAGCCGTCAACCACGACGAGATCGCTGGCGCCGAGACGTTCGGAGAGCCAGTCGGTGCCCAGGAGCCAACGTGATGAGGGACGCTCATGCGGCATGGATCATCGTCCGGAATAAGACGGCGCGCCGCTGCCTCGCGAGCAGCCTACGCAAATGCAATGCGCACCCGTCGGTTTAGTCTGCCCTTCTTTTCGATCTGGGTCACACGCACGTCGCCGATTTCGTTCGTGTTACGAATATGCGTGCCGCCGCAGGGCTGCAGGTCATATCCGGCGATCTCGATGAGCCTTACGCGGCCGGTCCCGATCGGCGGCTTGACCGACATGGTCTTGACCAAATTGGGCGCGGCTTCGAGTTCCGCATCGGTGATCCAGCGCGAGCGTACTTCGGCTCCGGCCGCGATCATCGCTGCAAGCCTTCTGGTGATCTCATCTTTGTCGAGTCCTGCTTCCGGAATGTCGAAGTCGAGCCGTCCGTCTGTGTCGCCGACCGCCCCGCCGGTCACTGGGTAGGGCAGCACCGCCGAGAGCAGGTGCAGCGCCGTGTGCATGCGCATGCGGGCATAGCGCAAATCCCAATCGACTGCGGCCCGCACCGTATCTCCAGTCTCAAGAGGCAGGCCTATGCTGGCCGGCAGATGCGCGATCTCCGTCTTCGCCGGATCGGTATAGCTCGCGCTTGCAATCGGGATGGGGTCGCCACTTGGGCTCATCAGCACGCCGCGATCGCCGGGCTGCCCACCAGAGGCGGCGTAGAACACGGTACGGTCGAGTAAGAGACCGCCCGCCTCCGTCACACCGAGGACAGTCGCGCTGCATTCCTTCAGATAGGAATCCTCTCGAAATAGGCAGTCGGTGGCCATGTCCTCGCAAGCTCTATTCAGATCTCACACCTTCTCGTATGGCACTTGCACGCCCATTCGTCGCTCCAGCCATTGTGGCACCGGGAGTCCCTTCTCGCGCAGGAAGCGGGGATTGAACAGCTTGGATTGATAGCGCGACCCGCCGTCGGCGAGAATTGTCACGATCGTGTGGCCGGGCCCTAAATCCTTGGCCAGCCGGATGGCGCCCGCGACGTTGATCCCGGTCGAACCGCCCATGCACAGTCCCTCGTGTTCGGCGAGCTCGAAGATGAGCGGGACCGCCTCCCCGTCGGGGATCAAATAGGGCTTGTCCACCTTGATGTCTTCGATAATGCGGGTGACCCGGCCAAGCCCGATGCCCTCGGTGATGGAGCCGCCTTCCGAAGCCTTGGCTTGTCCATGCGCAAACAAATTATACATCGCCGCGCCCTTGGGATCGGCGATGCCGATGACGATATCGTTCTTCTTCTCGCGCAAGTAAGTTGCGACGCCGGCAACGGTCCCGCCCGTGCCGATCGCGCAGATGAAGCCGTCTATCTTGCCAGCTGTCTGCTCCCAGATCTCCGGACCAGTCGAAACGTAATGCGCCTTGCGATTGTCCAGATTGTTCCACTGATCGGCAAATAGCACACCATTCGGCTCCTTCTTGTTTCCTGGCTCTGCGTCTCGGGGATGACGATGAGGGTGCGGTAGCCCCGCGCATTGGCCACGAGCGCAAGCCCGATGCCGGTATTGCCGGCCGTGGCCTCAACAATGAGCCCGCCGGGCCTGATCTCTCCGCGTTTCTCCGCTTCCAGGATGATTTGCCGCGCCGGTCGGTCCTTCACCGACTGGCCGGGGTTCATGAATTCGGCTTTGCCCAGAATCGTGCAACCGGTCGCCGCCGATGCGCGCTTGAGGGTGATCAGCGGCGTATGGCCGATCGCTGCGACAATGTCTTCATTGGTGCGCATGGGCTGCGACCTATGCAACCGGCTAGTTCGTCGCCTCGACTAAAGTGCGTGTTCCCGGTCCCTCGCCCACGATGAGAACCCAGGCCTCTTCGTCTTTGGCGCCGTCCCAATGGATCTGCTTGCCGAAATGAGTGACGAAGCTGCCGGCTGGCATAGGTGCCATATTTTCTTTGTCGACCTTGTTGCCGGTTGCCACCCACCATGTGCCTTTGACCACGATGATGAAGCGGTCATTGGGATGGAAGTGGGGTTTGCTGAAATTTCCTGGCTTGAATCGGTTGAGAACCACATAAGGCCCGTTCTTGGTCGGATCGCCGTGCAGCACAAGTTGGTTCACGCCCGCCGCGCCGGTCGGGTCGCGCCATTTGTATTGCTCCGGCAAGATGTAGACGACCGCCTTGGGATCGAGTCCGGAGAATTTGCCTGCGGTCGGCTCGACCTGGCTACTCGTTCCGGGTCCCTCGCCAAAGATCAGGAGTGAAGCGTCTTCGGCCTTGGCCCCGTCCCAATGCACCTGTTTTCCGAAATGGGTCACGAACGTGCCCGCCGGCAAGGGCAGGCTATTGTCAGGATCGAAATTCGTTCCGCTGCCCATCCACCACGTGCCGCCGAGCACCGTGATGAAACGGTCATTGGGATGGAAGTGCGGACGGCTGAAATGGTTTCCTTTAAGCCATTTGTTGAGCACGACGTAGAGCCCGGGCTTTGATGGGTCGCCCACCAGCACCGAGTTTTGCGCGCCTGCGGCGCTGGGCGAACTCCACCTGATCTGGTCCGGCAGCTGGTAGACAAGCGCTGCCGGATTGAGTTCGGCCGTTTGGCCCGGCACGGCCAAGGCAAGCGCGAGGTGTGCGCCAAGCATCAGCCGCCATCGATGAGCCAACATCTGCTCCTCCGTTGAAGCTCCCCAATGTCGTACCAAGCATAGTTCCGCTGGGTAAGCCGGCCAACCCATGTCAGAGCCGACCCTCACTCTGCCTGCGTCGTGAACCCACCCGCGAGAGCGCGTTCGCTCGTGGGGTGACAGCTCGCTTGGCTGCGAATGTCCGCCCCTGCTAAAAGCCGGGCACGCCAGCGAAACTCGAACCGGCAAGATGAAACGCAGCCTAGACCGCATCCTTAC
>WNFW01002040.1_pt1 | contig 36067 bp, 36 predicted proteins | sample 5400131 | NCBI WGS metagenome assembly WNFW01 (sample SAMN13153362, study PRJNA577476) | soil metagenome | isolation source: 20 cm soil or saprolite under grassland replicate 1 | place: USA:California | collected 2016-06-15 | reverse complement strand
TATACCATTTTTCCAAAAATATCCTTTACAAGGATATAAATTATCAGATTATGAGAAATTTTGCAAAGTTGGGAAATTAATGAAAGAAAAAGCACATTTAACTCAAGAGGGGGTAGAGGAAATAATAAATATTAAAAAAAGAAAAAAATAATCCTGTTTATTTGATTTTTACCTTTATCCAATTTCAAAGATGGACATAGTTTATATACTAATTTTAATAGTATAGTCTTATACACAAATATTAAGTTAAATGTATATTTTAAGTGATAGTTCCTATAATAAATAAAAAAGGAATTAAAAAATTACTTCAACTTATAAGCTTGTTAGTTAACCCTATCTTTTAGTAAACCTTGTCAACCTGTAGTAAAAATCACTTTTGTAGAAAAGGATGCACCTTTAGCAAAAAAAATTAAAGAAGTTTTAAATGGAGGTACCTTGGTGTATCCTAAAAATTCAAATTATTTAGATCTTTTATTTCAAGATTTAAATTCAATATTGATAACTACATTACCCTTCATTAGCCCCACACCTAGTCTCGGGTTTATAAAAAGTAAAATATATTATAAAAATTTGACAGGGTTTTATATTTCTTTTTCAGCGTTAGCCTTTCCTATTGTTAGTTATATTAATGCTGATACTCAAAAAGAATCTGTTCTTAATGATAATAAAGCTAAAGCTGGAGTTTATTGCTGAACAAATATAGAGTCAGGAAAAAAATACGTTGGGTCTAGTATAGATCTTTATCGTAGATTCATGCAATATTATAATATTAAATATATTACTAGAACTGCTGAATCAAGTTTAATTTGTAGAGCCTTACTTAAATATGGGTATTCCAAATTTAAGTTAGAGATTTTAGAATATTGTGATTCTTCTATTATAATAGAAAGAGAACAATACTATATTGATCTCTTGAAACCTGAATACAATATATTAAAGGTAGCGGGTTCACTTTTTGGATTTAAGCATTCCCCCGAATCTCTACAAAAAATGAGAGAAATAGCTCTTAATCGTTCAGATGAAACAAAAGCTAAATTAAGAGAGGCAGCATTAGGTAAAACATATAATCATACAGAGGAAACAAAAATTAAATTGAGAGATGCTATATTAGGTAAAAAGCATTCTGAGGAAACTAAGGAAAAATTATTCAATCTAATAGAATAAAACACCCTGTTCCAGGTATTAAAATTAAAGTAAAAGATATCCAAACAGGTCAAACTTTTATATATGACTCTTTGCGTACTGCTGGAAAAGAGCTTAATAGTAACCACAATTCAATAAAATACAATTTAAATAGTGGAAAGCTTTTTCGTGGTAGATATCTAATAACTGAAATTAAGGGTGAATAATTATGTTAACAATGAATAATCCATTGCTGTACTTCTTAATGGTAAAATGAGAACGCCTAAAATAGAGGCTCGATGGGCGCCTTCGGCGCTAGGGCAATATAAAGAAAAATATTTTATTTAAAATAGACAGGGTTTTTTTGCTTCTGAAACATCTTACCGGTTATTATTTACAGCAACATGGATTCTAATAAAAAAGATATAGTAACTGAAAATAAAGATAAATCAGGTGTTTATAGATTAATAAATATTGAAAATGGTAAAATTTATGTTGGATCTAGTTTAAACTTAGGACGTAGATTTACTAGTTATTTTTCATTTAAGTATATAGATATACAAAAAACTAGTCTTATTTGTAAAGCTTTGTTAAAATATGGTTATTCAAAATTTAGGTTAGAAATTTTAGAATATTGTGAAGATTCTGTTTTACTTGAAAGAGAACAATATTACATTGATTTACTTTCTCCTGAATATAATATTTTAAAAAAGGCGGGTTCTAGTGCAGGTTATAAACATACTAAAAAAACTATTTCTAAATTTAAAGCCCGTAAACATACTAAAGAAACTATAGAAAAATTTAAAGCTAAATTGTTTTCTATTGAAACTCGTAAAAAAATTTCGGAAAGTAAAGGAACTAAAGTATTAGTTACTGACTTGTCTACAAATAATAGTTATGAGTACAGTTCTATTCGTAAAGCGGCGGAAGAGCTCAAAGCTCCAAATAGTACAATACGAGATTATGCTTTACAGAATAAATTATATAAAAATAGATACAAAATAACTTTAATAAAAAAATAGTTTTCATGATTAATTCATTTATTTCGTTACAATATTAAATTCAATTATAAAGAGGGAGGATGAGAGGCGGATTAATTGATTGATTAAATGCTAGATTAGATGAAAAACTTAAAATATCTAAACTAGGATTAGATCACAGTTCATTGGGTGATAACCCGTGATTGACTGGTTTTATCGAAGCGGATGGAAATTTTTATTGTGGGTTTGACTTAAATTCAGAAGGTATAGCAGAAATAGTAAAAAGTTATATGAGAGTTTCTCAAAAACAAATGTATAAAATTACTTCTGATATACCTAAAGAAAACAACTCTAATTTACAAATAATGGAAAAAATTAGAGAATTTCTTGACGTAAAAAACGTCAATGAAATTAAAAGAACCAAAAAGGATTATGTTGAATTATCCTATGAAGTTAGAACAACCAAAAAAACTTCCTGTGATCTTTTAATAAATTATTTATTAGAATATCCTTTATTTAGTTCTAAACACCAAGATTTCTTAGATTGACGTGAATTTCACCGTATAAGATTATCTAGAGAATATAAAACTATGGAAGGTACATCTAAATTAATCTCCCTAAAAAACAGCATGAATACTAAAAGAACTCAATTTAATTGAGATTCATTGAACAGTTTTTACTGTTAAATGTAATCAGGGTTAACAATAATGAGAAGGGAAAAAGTTTATTTTTTAAACAGACAGGGTGAACTCTTTATGAGGATAAGGAGTTGCTCATGGGTGACCTTGAGGCAATAAAATTCTTTTCAATGCGAGAAAATCTTGTGTTAAGTTTTTTTAACCTAACACAAACTCTAGATTACTCAAATATATACTTACTTTTTATTTATGTAAAAATGTCTAGAGCCATAAGACAATTCGCCTGAGTAGAAAACAAAAAATATTCTACTCATCAGAGACTTAACAAAGAATATCTTAAAAATAATATTAATTGATTTGAACAATCTTTTCTCAAAAATAATGAAAATAAAAAAGGAGAAGAAAGATTGAATCCATTATATGTTACAGGTTTATCTGATGGTGAATCTACTTTTTCTTTAAAAATCGTTCAAAGAAGTTCTAATAAAACAGGTTGATATGTTCAACCTATTTTTAGAATAGAATTGCATTGTAAAGATGCTTTAATTTTAGAAAAAGTTCATTCTTTTTTTGGAATAGGTAATTTTAGAATACAAGAAAACAAAGGTAGAAATACTGTTGCTATTTTTTCTGTTGAATCCATAAAAGATTTAATTAATGTAATTATTCCTCATTTTGATAAATATCCACTTTTGACTCAAAAACAAGCAGATTTTGAATTATTTAAAAAAATTGTTATTATGATGAATAATAAAGAACACCTTACTATGGAAGGATTAAATAAAATTATATCTATTAGAGCCTCATTAAATAAAGGATTGACGCCTTTATTAATTAAACATTTCCCTAATACAATTCCATGTGAAAGACCAAAAGTTGAAATACCAAAAACTTTTGATCCTTTTTGATTCCTAGGATTCGCAGAAGGGGAAGGTTGTTTTTATGTAAAAATAGCAAATCTTGCAAATAATAAATGTATTATTTCATTAAGATTTGTATTATCTCAACATTCTAGAGATCGCCTATTATTTAAAAGTTTGATTCAATATTTAGATTGTGGTAGATTGGAGGAAACTCCTATAATAGCGAGATTGGTTATCAATAAGTTTGATGATATTAATCAAAAAGTATTACCGTTTTTTGCTAAATATCCGTTAATAGGTATAAAAAAACAAGATTTTTCTGATTGAGCAAAAGTAGCAGAATTAATTAAAAATAAAGTTCATTTAACTAAAGAGGGAATTAATGAAATTAACTTAATTAAAGCAAAAATGAATTCAGGAAGATATTCTTCTCTAATTTCTGATGAAACATCTTGTGATATTTCTGATAAATTAACTAATTCCTCGGAGGTTCTTAGCCTAGATTTAGATATTAATACTAATTCAAAAAATAAACCATAAACCTAAATATTAAAGATCAATGAAAATTAAAGTTAGTAGGATTAACGGATAGTGATATATTCGATTCTTTTAGAGTTGAAAAAACAAATGGCAAATTCAAACTTAAATATACTTTTTATCAACCTATTTATAACCTTAGATTACTTTATCATATAAAAAATACTTTAGGATATGGTAAAGTCTTAAAATATGAAGTTCGCCAAATAGCTTGTTTTACAATTAGTGACAGCAAGATTTTAGAAGAAATAATATTTCCTATTTTTGATAAATATCCTTTATTAACTAGTAAATATTTTTTTTATATACAATTTAAAAAAGCATGATTTATTTTAGAAAATGATAGTTTTACTATAGAACAAAAAAACGAAGCTATAGAAAGTTTACTAAATGTTTCATTACCTGACAATTATGCTTCACCTGCTATATCCCAATTAAGCGATAAAAGTAGTTATGAAAAAATAAAATCTGTTATTTCAATGTATTGATTGGCAGGATTTATCGAAGGTAATAGTAATTTGGATATATTATTTGAACAAGGTGTATTTAATATAGAATTTTCAATTCGAATTAAAAGAGAAATGCTATTATTAAATTTAATAAAACGTTTATTTCATATTCCTAATAAAGTAATTGAACAAAATGGATATTTCATACTAAAAACAAAACATTCTAGAGCCATTTCAAATATAATCAGTACTTTTTCAACTAAGGATTATAAATTTAAGGGTATGAAATCTTTTTATTTTAAGTTATGAATGAAAGCTTTTTATTATAAAAACATAAACATTAATAAGGTTGCAAAAATATATAAAATAATTTTAAATTTACGTAAAAAAATATAACTAAAAATTACTATATATACCTTTTTGTTAATATATAACGATAAATTTTAAAACGAATGATTTGTCAAAATCATTCCCTCCTAATTATATTTTGTTCTTAAAATAATTAGATATGATTAATTTGCATCCAATTTTTTATAAAAAAGGGAGGGGTTGGTGGTGGGTCATTATAATTAGGGGGTGGGTATGACTGATGGAGATGGAACTTTTTCTATTGTATACCAAAACGGTAAATGAAGTTTAGCATATAAAATAGCTTTATCTAGATATAATTTAAGGGCACTTTTTTATATTAAAAAGCAACTAGGTGTAGGTTCAGTAACCAAAGATAATACAAAAGGACAGTTTTTTATTAGAGATAGAAAAAAACTTGAATCAATTATATTTCCTATTTTCGATAAATATCCTCTTTTAACAAGTAAACAATTTAATTATTTAAAATTTAAACAAGCATTTTATATATTAGAAAATACTAGTCTTACTAAAAATGAAAAGGATGAAAAACTTTTTGTATTAAAAAATCAACTGATACCTGAAAATTATATTTCTCCTTCTTGAAATAAAACTCACTTACCTTTAAAATCTATAAATGATTTAACTGACGTGATGACTAAACCATGACTGGTTGGGTTTATTGAAGCTGAAGGCAGTTTTTATTTAGTTTCAAAAGATTCTACTAGAATAGTACATGGTTTTGGTATAACTCAAAAATTAGATAGTGTAGTTCTAGAAGGTATTAAGCTTATTCTTCATATACCTACTACTGTTAAATTTAAATCAAAATATAATCACTATATACTAGATACGACTAATTCTAGAGCTGTTGAAAATATCATCGAATATTTTCGTAATACAATGAAAGGTATGAATAATATTATTTAATAATAGTAAGAATAAATTTTATTCCATAAGAAAAAATTTAAAATTATATATTTACTTTTTAGCATGTTTTTAATAATTTTTTTATGCTATAAATTTTATTGAATAATAAATTTTTAAGATAAAGGTATAGCCCGAACAATATAGTGATATATTGAGTGTAATGATAGTTTATAAACTAAAAATGAGATTACTAACATTTTGTTATTCAATTTTTAATAGCGGTGGTTCAATAAATTATGGAATTTTATTATTACCTTGAGTTAAAATAGATTCTACTAAACTTAATCCTTTTTATATTACAGGGTTTTCGGATGCAGAATGTTCATTTATGATTTCTTTGGTTAAACGGCCAGATTTAAAAACAGGATGAAGCGTACAACCGATATTTAAATATGATTTACATATTCGAGATTTACCGTTATTAGAAAAACTTAAAACTTTTTTTGGTGGTGTGGGAAATATAACTGTAAGTACTTCTAGAAATTCTGCATATTATTCGGTAAATTCAACTAAAGAAATTATAGAATTTATAATTCCTCATTTTGATAAATATCCTTTAGTAACTAAAAAAAGGGCAGATTTTGAATTATTTAAATCTGCAATAAAATTAATTAATAAAAGTGAACACTTAAACCCTGAGGGGCTAAAAAAATAGTTATGATTAGAGCTTCTATGAATTTAGGCCTTACAGCTACTTTACAAGAAAATTTCCCTGATATCGTGCCTGTAATTAGACCTGAAATTAATACTTTCCAAATTGCTGATCTTTACTGGTTTGTAGGATTTGTTGATGGTGAGGGATGTTTTTTTATAGATGTTTTTTCGTCTAAAACTCATAAAGTCGGATTTCAAGTTAAGTTAAAATTTCAATTAACCCAACATATACGGGATGTTCAACTTATGAATAGTCTTGTAGAGTATTTAGGATGTGGGATTACAAGGAGAGTGGCTAATAGAGAAGCTGTTGATTTTACTGTGACGAAACTTCCCGACATAGAATTTAAAATCCTTCCTATTTTTCTGGATCGCCCTTTACTTGGAGCTAAACGTTTAGATTACGAAGATTTTTGTAAAGTAGTTTTAGCTGTTAAAAATAAAGAACATTTAACAGAAGAAGGTCTAAAAAAGATTAAATATATTAAATCAGGAATGAATACAGGAAGGGATCTTGGTAAATATTAGGTGAAGTCTGTAGAATATAGAATTTGGGCTAGATCGTATTCTAAATATAAAGGAGATTATTTAAAATTATCTGAAACAAGAAATATTCTTAGAAAACTTAAAACTAAATTATTAGAAATTTCTGATTTTAGTTAGTTTTTGTATTATTTTAAGATAAAGGTATAGTCCGAACAATATAGCAATATTGAGAGTAACGATAGTTTTAGTTATTACCTTTAGGAACACTAAAATGAGGTTACCAACATCAATGTTATCCTCCATTAGCAGGTATACAAAGTCATAGTGGAGCTAGTGTAGATTTAGCCATATTCGGTTTACATCTAGCTGGTATAAGCTCCCTTCTTGGAGCTATGAACTCAAACGTGTTTGTGTTTGTTTTTAAGAGTTGAAAAAACTCAATAAGCTCTAAATTAATAGTTAACAAATATTATTTTAGTTCTAATAATCCTAAATATGAATTAAATAATAACTCAAAAGAAAATGGTACTCCTCAAAGAGACAATAAACCTAAATTTGATAAAAAATGAAAAGAGATTTTTGGTAGATCGGGTCCTAATAAACATAGCCATATTGTAGCATTTGAGCAACTTAATAGCGGTAAAGCTGTAAATGCTAATAAAATTAATGAAATTTTAGCTTATTGTAATATTACAACTACTGATGAAAAATTAAAAGATTTACTTAATACTCCTAGTTTTATTTTAACTGATTTAAATAAAAAAAGCATAATTAAAGGAATTCTTAAAGAAAAACTTGGTTCACCCCATAGTAAACAAAGAATACCTGGTATTTATATCTTTACACATCTAACTACAGGTAGAAAATATGTAGGTTCATCTTCAGAGTTAGCTTTAAGATTAAATGGTTATATTAATCTTACACATAAAGAAAGTGGTTTATTAATTTCTCTATTAAAAAGAGAACAGTTAAAAAATTTCTCTTTACAAGTTTTTCCTTTTTATAATAATTACATAAAAGATTCAGAAATTGTATTAGAACAATATTATTTATTAGATCCTAGTTTTACTTTAAATACTATTAGAGTTGCAAATAACCCTAGCGGGTCAAATGCAAGAAGTTTATATATGTACAATAGAGATATGACCATATTATATTTTAATTCAACACAACAAATAGATTTTATTCGAAAATTTAATGTTCAATTCAGATTTAACTTTAATGCTGGAAAAAGACAGAGTTAAATTTAATAAAAATAAACCCCTAAATAGTTTATCTAAACCAGTATGGATCACTAATGTAAACGATTCAGATAAAACTAAGATGTTACCCAGTTTAGGTAAATGCGTAGAATATTTACAAAACAAAGGTTTACCCGCTAATCAAAAAACATTGGTTAAACATATTAATTTAGGTAAAGCTTATCACGGGTACATATGTAAATTCGTGTAAAAACAAATATTTAGAAATGGGGTTCATATAAAAAATCCTAACTATATGCTGGGATAGCTCAGTGTTTATAAATACTTAATAGTAAAAATAATCTTATAGGCTATGCTCAATCAGCAGGTAACCAAAAGATATATAATTGTCTTAGTAGGAACCTCAGAGACTACATGTTAGACACCGTATTTAAAATAAAAATACGCTGAAGATATAGTCCACTCTAGTATATGTTAATATATTATATATAATTAACTATGTTAAGTGTCATTACAACAGTATTAAATATGAGAAGTCCAGGAATAAGATTACATAAAAAAACAGTAGTTTTCTGTTAATTGTGTATAAGAGCCAAACTCCAGGGAACCCCTAAAGCTCAAATAACCAAGGATATTTAGGAAACTTTATACCTGGCTTGATTAATGACTCAAGGTATGGTAATATCACTAGAGATGAGGGAATTCATTCCTGAAATGGGTGATCGTGGATCTAAATCAGTAATATTATATATTATTACTGTAAAAGAGCAACGAGTAGATGGTTCTTCAGAGAAATTAGACTCTGTAAGGTGTGCTCTAGTCGCCGGGAAACCGGTTCTAAGGTAAAACATTCATATAGTATTTTGTAATTTAAATAATATTTTAAGTATGTATTATGAATTTACTGTAATGATATACGGTCCTTTGAGTTTATGCATATTTATGTTATAAATGAATAAAACGAAGTATACTACTAACACAAATAGTCTTAATCCTAATTTTATTACAGGTTTTTGTGATGTTGGTAATGTAACTGTACACGGAGATTCAGCTATGTTCCAAGTTATAAAACTAAGTGACTTAGCTTGTATTATTGAGCATTTTAATAATTATCCACTTAAAACTCAAAAGCATGCGGATTATTTAAAAAAGCTTTTAATGTTGTAAGTAATAAACAACACCTTACTGAAATAGGATTACATAAACTTATTAGCATAAGAGCTTCTATTAATAAAGGTTTACCTGAGAGATTGCAAGTTGCTTTCCCTAATGTAACTCCTGAATTAAGACCTGAAGTTACAAAAGCTAACTTGGATTCTAATAACTTAGACGTTAAATATTGAATAGCTGGGTTTGTTTCTGGCGAGGGTTGTTTTTTTATTAAAACAAGTAAATCTAAAACACACAAATTAGGTATGAGTGTAACTTTAAACTTTTTTGTAGTTCAAAATATACGAGATGCTTATTTATTAGAAAGCTTTGTACAATTTTTTGGTTGTGGTTCTTTTTCTATTGTAGAAAAATCAGGAGTTGGTACATTTGCTGTACGAAAATTTTCTCATATAATCGATACCATTATACCTTTTTTTGAACAGTACCCTATATTAGGAACAAAAGTTAAAGACTTTGAAGATTTTAAAGAGGCATCTCTTTTAATAAAATCTAAGTCTCATTTAACTAAAGAAGGATTAGAAAAAATTATCTTGATTAAATCAAGAATGAATTTTAACAGATAAATTTGTAGAAGTAGTATAAAATTTTATACCTTAAAACTACCATTTGAATTTTTTAGTAATTTTATGATTACTATCACAAAAAAAAATGAACAAGTGTTTGCGTGTTATAGGAATCGAGAATAGCTTTAGATTAAAGTTTTCACATAATTTTACCATTGTTTAAATTATATGGTTATTTGTGAACGAAATTAGCATTATTTGGATGAGCCGTGCTCGTTACTGCTGTATTATTATTATTATCATTACCCGTTCTAGCTGGTGGAATAACTATGGTACTTACAGATCGTAATTTCAACACATCATTTTTTGAAACAGCTGGGGGTGGTGATCCAATATTATACCAGCATCTGTTCTATAAAAATTTACTTTATACCCTTGAAGTAAATTGTGCTATATTATTATATTTCTTTCCCATTATATCTTTCCAATCATCTATAGGGTTGGAACAGGCCAGTACTAAACATACTAATAATGGTTTTAATTTTTCTTTGTTTAATGTTAAATATAGATCTTTTTTTGGAGATAAAAAATCACTACCCTCTAGTGAATTCTTAACTTGATTTATAGGATTTACAGAAGGAGATGGTTCATTTATTGTTAACAATAGAGGTGATTTAGCTTTTGTAATAACAAGTAGTACTGCTGATATTAAAGTGTTAGAATTCATTAAAGATACTTTAGGCTTTGGTAAAGTGATAAGTCAATCCTTAACTACTAGTCGATTTGTTACTCAAAGTAAATTAGAAATTGATCTAATAATTTCTTTATTTAATGGAAATACTGTTTTTCCTAGTAGACAAAACTCACTAAATAAATATATACTTGCTTTCAACATCTGAGCTTCAAAAGGAACAATTAAATTAAGTAGTGTCGATTTTATCCCATCCACTATTTTTCCTAGTTCAACTGATAGTTGATTAGCTGGATTTACTGATGCTGAGGGTTGTTTTACAGCTTCTATTTTATCTAATTCTAATGCGTTTAGATTTAGATACATTGTTACTCAAAAGCACAAGATTAATTTACCTGTTTTAAATCAATTTGTTAAAATATTCTCAGGTGGTAGAGTTGAACCTCATTTTGTTTCTGAAGTTTTTGAGTATAGACTTAATGGCTTAAAAGCTTGTTCAAATGTATTTGCATATTTTGATAAATATAACTTATATTCTAAAAAAGCTATAAGTTATAAACTATGAAAAGACGTCTACACTAGATTACTTAAAAAAGAACATCTTGACCCAAAACTAAGAATAGGTTTAAAAGAAAAAGTCTCTATGATTAATAAAATTAATCTATAAAAAAGAAGTTAATAATTATATCATTTTAGGAACACAGGGTGTGGTTTAACGTATAAATAAAATAAGTTATATAACTAAAAAGGCAGATGTTAAAAAAATTTAAGACCTTAATTAGTAAATATATTTAAAACTATACCATAACCCTAGTTATTATCTGTTTCTACTTGTAACTCTTAGGTTTTATGCAAAAAATTATATGTCATATAAATCCTTTAACTGTAGTAGTTAATTGGAAGGAAAAGTAAGTTAAGGTAAGCATCACTAAATTAGTGATCGGTAATAAAAAAGAATTACTTAGCTACACTAGTGTTACGGTCAATGATTTTCTCAATTAAAGACCGTCGGTTGTCTAAGCAATCGCTACAGACTGGTTCACTGGTGGGTGCCTGAAATGGTGCTTAATGTACAGTCGGTTTCTCCACCATTATATCATAATGGGCACAAGCCTAGTTTTTAATTAAATAATCTTTTTGTTTTTATTTTTGTAAAATTAGTACCTGGGTCTAATACGAGAGAGTATTATTACTACAAGTTAGATTTGGAGAAATGGGTTCTTTGGTCAAATATGGCCCTTAAATGAAAATTTATCGCAACAAACTATAAGCGAGGAGTTCGTTTTATATTTATTAGGTACTATTTGCTTAAGTTGTACTTTATTGTACACCGCTATAGTAAAAATCCTGAAAATTTACGATAATTCGCAAGTAACCAACGTGCTTAGCACGCAAGTAGGAACTTCAGAGGCCATACGTTTGTTAAACATAAGATCAATTCACAATTTAAGTAACTCCGATAAGGATTTAAAATTTAAACAATGACTAGCCGGACTAATAGACGGTGATGGTTGTTTTTCATTATCTAAAAAAGGTTATGCAAGCTTAGAAATTACAATGGATATTCGAGATGAACGAGCTTTACAAGCTGTAAAGAATGTTTACGGAGGTTCAATTAAATTAAGATCAGGTGTTAGTGCATTAAGATATAGATTACATAATAAAGAAGGTTTATTAAATCTTATTAATGATGTAAACGGTCACATAAGAAACCCTGTTAGATTAATACAATTAAATTATATTTGTATAAAATACGATATAACTTTAAAATATCCTGAAAAGTTGACTTTAGACAATGGTTGATTATCGGGATTTTTTGACGCAGATGGGTCAATTACTATAAAGAGTTCTAATGGACAACTGTCTATCTCAGCAGGTCAAAAGACTTCTGAGTTACTAACACCTTTAGTTGAACTGTTCGGAGGTTATGTTTATATTGATAGAGGTGGGCATGGTTCATTTAAATGATATGTTACTAAGAAAGAAGATATACTTAATCTAATCGAATATTTTAAAAAATATCCTTCAAGATCCGCTAAAAACAATAGATTACATTTAGTGCCTAAAATATATGAATTGAAGGATATGAAAGCTCATACTGCACCTTCAGGATCTTTATTAGCTAAAAGCTGAGATACCCTTATTAGTAAATGAAATAACTATGAATAAATTATGTGTTTAAAGATATGGTCCATACATTTTTTTATAAAATGTAGCATCCTGAGGTAAAATATATAAGCTTCATAATGTTGCTATTTGCTGGGACAGCTACACTATTTAGTTTTAAATACTCAATCTTAATTGACATAGTAAAAAAAGTTAAAACAATGAAGCAAATCAGCAGGTAACATTTTATTTATAAAAAATGAAACCTCAGAGACTTTACGCAACAATATTGAATCTATTTCAGAAAAAGTAAAAGAAATTTCTGATCCAAGATTGTTGCTTTATTTTTTTAATTAAATTGTATTTATATTAGGGCTAATATTAAAATAAAGATATGTTTAAATTACCCGAAATGAACTTAAATAATTCACTATCTAAAAACAGCTTGTTAAATTTAGGTTCTTCTATTCAATCCTTCAATCATTATAAATTTTATAATACAAGAAACTACTCAACTAGTTGTAAAACTTATAAACTTAAGTCTTGATGAGTGACAGGATTCGCGGATGGAGATTCTGCTTTTATGTTAAAATTAAAAAAAAGAACTAATTTTAGTTGACAAATTTTACCTGTATTCCAAATAGGTCTTAATATTAAAGATAAAGATATAATTGAAAAAATTAAATCTTATTTTAATGATAAAGGTATCATAAGTTTTGATTATAAAAATAATAAAGTCTACTTTACAATAAATAAAATTAAAGATTTAAATGATTATATTATACCTCACTTTGAATCCTATCCTCTACAATCTGAGAAATTTGTAGATTATAAATTGTGAAGTGAATGTGTAAAAATTATGATTGTTAAAGATCACTTAAAAGAATCAGGTTTATTTAGAATACTATCTTTAAAGACAGCTTTAAATAAAGGAATATCTCAAAAGTTAAAAGAAGAATTTCCTAATATTGTTGTTTTAAAGAGACCTGAATTAAATTACTCAACAGATTTATTAGATAATAATTGAATTGCCGGCTTTAGTGCAGCTGAGAGTAGTTTTAGTATAACTATTAGTGAAAAACAAGATAGAAAACTCTCTCAAGTTAGAGCTAGATTTTCTATTGGATTAAATCACCGAGATGAACACCTTTTAATTAAAATAAAAAATCAATTTAATGCTGGGAATCTTTATTCAGTAAATACCGCTCTTATTTCTAATTATGAAGTAGGTAATTTACAAGAAATAAAAGAAAAATTTATTCCTTTTTTTGATTTATATCCTTTAAATAATATAAAAAGTCAGGATTTTTTAGATTTTAAAAAAGTTATAAATTTAATAAATAATAAAGAACATTTAACAGAATCAGGTTTATTACTTATTAAAGAGATTAAAAACAATATGAATCTTAGAAGAAAATAATATAATTCAACTGAGGTTTATAAGATAGATGAGTGTTCAGGTAATTTAAGTAAAATAAATTGAACTGATTTGGGATAGGGTGGTAATAGCTTCACCTAATTATTAATCAATATTGAAAACATAAAGATATTCATAATAGTATATTTGAATTATGGATCAACTAGTTTTGGTTCAGCTAAAAAAGTAATAAAGTATTTTGATACTTTTCATTTACAATCAAGTAAATACATAAATTATCTTAAATGAAGAAAAGCTTATATATTAATACAAAATAAAAGTCATTTAACAGATTTAGGTATTAAAAAAATTCTATGAATAGAGGATCAGTATAAGATAAAGTCCTAACAAAGACGTAAGTTTTTGAGTATTAATTTTTAATAGACCATATATAAATATATACTTTGGCTATTAGGTTAATCAAAATAATTGTTATATATTAATTATCCCAGGTTTTGGAATAATTAGTACAGTAATCTCAGCTGCTTCAAATAAAAGCGTATTCGGTCAAAATGGCCCTTGAATCGGATTAACCCGATACATGCAACGAACTATATGCAGGGAATTCAAAAATTGCTATATCAATTTGCTATTACAAAATACTAAGAATGTAAGTAATATTATATATTCCTTTTTAGTAACAAATTTTGTAATATTGAACAATCCGCAGATAACCAAAGCACGAAGTGAAAACTTCAAATCTGAAATAATAAACTTTTTCGGGTTAAGCATGTGAGTCGGAATTTCAGAGGCCATACGCTCGTTGTCAACTTGTTTATTATTAATCACACGCAGTCATGTCTTATATACGTTATATAATATGGTGACTAACATTGGTAGTGCTATGTCGCCGATTGAGGACACAATTAACACTAACACAAGTAATAGTAATAACGGTAGTCCTAAATCTACAGACGGTGGTTCTGCCAATAATAAGAAGTTTAACGAATGATTAGCAGGACTAATTGACGGAGATGGTTGTTTTCAATTATCAAAAAAAGGATATGCTAGTCTAGAAATAGTTATGGAACTAAGAGATAAACATTGTCTATATCAAATTAAAGATAAATTTGGTGGCTCAGTAAAACTACGTGCAGGTGACAATCATTTAAGATATAGATTACACCATAAAGCTGGTTTATTAGATCTGATTAACGCCGTTAACGGCTTGATTCGTAATCCTGTTAGAATACTTCAGTTAGGAAAAATATGCGATAAATATGGTATAAACTTAATCGATCCTCAACCTTTAACTTATAATAGCGGTTGATTTGCAGGATTTTTCGACTCTGATGGGAGTATCTATATGAACGATTCATCTGGTCAAATATTTATCACTGTAAATCAGAAAAATAGATTCCTATTGGATGCTTTAGTTGAACTATACGGGGGTACTATTTATATTATGGTTAAACAAGGCGCATTTAAATGAACCTGTTACAAAAAAAATGAGATTTTATTCTTAGTTAATAATTATTTTAAAGTTAATCCTTCTAGATCTGAAAAACGAGTAAGATTAAATATGGTGGAAAAATTTTATGAGCTTAGAAAACTACATGCTCATAGTGCAACACCTAATTCAGTATTAGGTAAAGTTTGAAAAAATTTTACTGTTAAATGAAATCAGGTTGTAAAAAAATAGAGCTTGTGGGGCTCAATAATTTGGTTAGTAATAGATGTGATATTTCTTGGTTGACAAAGAGATGGTCCATTTTCATTAAATTGAAAAGTACTTAGGTTTTTATTTTAAAAATATATCATTAAATTCTAAATTCAAAAGACACTATAGTAGTAGTGTAAATAATCCTGATTATTTGGACTTTGATTCTTTTTACTCTATACATAAATACATAGATCCTAAGTGGTTAGCTTGGTTTATTGGTTTTACAGAAGGGGATGGCGGGCTTCATGTATACAATGATCAATGTTTATTTGCTATAACTCAAAGTGAAGAATCTGTTTTACAAGAAATTAAATCGGTATTAGGTTTCGGTAAAGTATATTTTGATCCTTCTGTTAATAGCTATAGATATCGTGTATATGATAAGTCTAATATCTTAATTTTGGCTACTTTATTTAACGGGAGATTTGCCAGTAAAAATAAGATAGAACAATTAGGTAATTGACTTAAGGTTTTAAATAAAAAATCTGAAATTCTTACTCATAACCCTAATCCTTTCAAACCCACGCTAAGTGACGGTTGGTTATCTGGGTTTACTGATGCTGAAGGTTGTTTTTATGTAAGCATTGTAAAACAGAAAGCTAAATTAACAATTATTGGCAGTAAGGGGGAGAAAGAGGAAGTAGAGAAAATCTACTCTAGAGTTCGTATACGTTTTAATCTTGACCAAAAGGATGAGTCTTTACTATTGCATATAAAAAGCTTATTTGGGTTTGGAAGTGTTAATAAAACAAGTGACCCTGGTGTATTTAAGTATAGTAATGGGTCATTTAAAGCAAATTCGATCACGGTAGATTATTTTGAATCTTTCCCTTTAAAAACCAAAAAACAAGCAGCTTTCCAAAGATGGTCTGAAATCCGTACGATCTTATTAGCTAAAGAACACCTACTTCCAGGTGGAATAGAAAGAATAAGAAATTTAGCTAAGTTGATTAATAATTAGATTAGCATTTAAAGGTCCTTTTAATTAAGAGCCTGCTATTTAATTTAATGCGGATTGCCTATTGTTTTGCTAAAGGTTTACTAATAAACTTTTATGTAAATCAGGGTCTTAGTATTAGATAAAATTAAATTATAGGTCTTTTTTTGCTTGTTCTATGTCTTTCTTTTCTGCTGCTACAGACAGCTAAGGCTGAAAAAAGACTAAAATAGATAGTAAAATAAAAATAATATGGTAATTTTTACATTTAAATTCTTGAATACTACCTTTACCCTGTCCCGGGGATTAAGGGAATTCAAAAATGAAACTGTACTTGGGAATGGTCATCTAGTAGGCCTTTCCGTAAAAATAAAACTTTGCTGTATGCTGGAAATATATAATTTTTATAGAAATACATAGCTGGGTAAAAACTTAACATGCTTCGCTCTATGGTGAAACTAAAAGATGATAACTTTCGTATTCAATCAGTTGTTATTTTTAAGTCGCCGGGCTTCGACCGAAGTTGCATAAATCTCAATATTATGTACAATCAGCAAGAAACTATCATCTGCTTAGCAGATAAGGATTCTTCAGAGGCTATACGCAAAGGGTCTTAATTATACTTATTTTTAAGTATAAAAATAAGATTAACATATAGTCCAAACTTAATTAGCTTTTACGGTCTTATGGCTTAATTAAGTTAAATCTACTACTCTAATTCGCTTGCTCCAAATGAGCAAAACAATTCTGTTAAAAGTTCAAAAAACGCATTAATTCTTAATAACGAAGAATTATCTAATAAACTTAATCCTATGTGAATCACGGGATTTACTGATGCTGAGGGCTGTTTTAGTATTATAGTAGAAATAACAAACCCTTTAAAATGAAAAGTTAGAGCTTCATTTGAAATTAATTTACATTCAAAAGATTCCGATATTTTATATGCAATTAGATCTTTTTTTGGTGTAGGTTCTGTATATAATAGAGTAAATAGAGACATTTCTATTTATCGTGTTACTAATGTAAAGGATTTAATGCATATTATTATTCCTCATTTTACTATGTATCCTTTAATTAGTCAAAAAAAATCAGACTTTTTATTATAGTCAAAAGTAGTTGAAATGTTGGCAAACAAAGATCATTTAAATCAACCTGGGTTTTTAAGTATTCTTTCCTACTATGCATCTATTAATCGTGGAGTTTCACCTAAAGTTCAAAGTTTTTATCCTAATATAATACCTCAACCTAAACCTGTCTTAAATTTACCTAAAAAATTAGATCCTTATTGGGTATCGGGCTTTGTGGCAGGTGACGGAGGTTTTTCTATCTATGTAAATAAATCCGTAGATCATGTTTTAGGTGAAAAAGTGTACACTCAACATAGCAAAGATTTGGATCTTATGCGTTTATTCGTTGAATTTTTCGGTTGTGGTTTAGTTCATGTTAGATCCAATCCTTTAACACCGCGTTGTGACTTTATTGTTCAAGATAAAAAATCAATCGTAAATAAAATAATCCCGCATTTTTCTCTTTATCCTTTAGAAAATCTTAAACAGAAAGATTTTTTAGACTTTAAAAAAGGTATGTCTATAGTTGAAGATAATAAACAAAACACTGAACAAGGACTTCGTATTATTAAGACTCTAAGTTTAAGTATGAACTCAAATAGAAACCCGGTTAAGCCGTAGGCTTAAGTTGAGGTCAAAATTTAACATGAATTAGTTTAGTTAAAGAAAGCTACGCAATGATGTCAATTGGAGTTTTAGGGTTTGTCGTATGGAGTCATCACATGTTTTCAGTAGGTCTTGACGTGGATACAAGAGCATATTTTACTGCTGCTTCATTAATTATTGCAGTTCCAACAGGAATTAAGGTATTTTCTTGGTTAGCTACATGTTATGGTGGTTCCTTACGTTTTGCCACACCAATGTTATTCGCACTAGGGTTCGTCTTCATGTTTACGATAGGAGGATTTCGTTAAAACAATCGCTTAGTCCTCCTTAAATTTTGCTATATGCTGGAAGTTTAAAAAGGTTTTGAATATTTAAATAAATTAATTTTAAATAAGCTTAATGTAAATAATCAGCAGAAAACTATAGATGTTTATATGTCTATCGATTTCTCAGAGACTACACACAGATATTGTTAACATATAATAATATATAGTCCAAATTATATTAATAATATATAGTCTAAATTATATTAATAATATATAATTAGTAAGCAATATTAACACCACTTACTTTGAAATGTATCTATACACTTATCCTTTTTTAAATAAAGCAATTGAACAAATAAATCCTGTTAAAGTGTATACTAATTTTAAAAACGATAGAATATTATTGATTAAAGATAATAATAAAAAACCAGGTATTTATTGCTTGGTTAATTTAATAAATGGTCATAGTTATGTTGGTAGTTCTATTAGTTTAGGAACCAGAATGCGTAATTATTTAAATAATTCTTTTTTAAAAAATATTAAAAACGCTAATATGCCTATTACAAAAGCATTATTAAAATATAAACATGATAATTTTGCTGTTTTAATAATAGAATATGCAGATGAAAACATTAGTCAAATAAATGTACGAGAAACATATTGGATAACAAAATTATTACCTTATTATAATGTGTTAAAACAAGGTTATTCGTCAGTTGGCTATAAACATACTGAAGTTACAAAAGAATTACTATCTGATTTAGCTAAAAATAGAATACATTCGGATAAAACGAAGTCATTAATATCTAAAGCTTTAATAGGTGATAATAATCCTTTTTATGGTAGATCTCACACTGAAAAGTCCAAATTGAAGATGATTACAGCTAATTCAGCTTATCCTGTGTATATTTACAACTGTTTAAAAAAATTACTTGTAACCATATTAATATATAACTACGTAAGTGAAGGTATACTTAATTTTGATTTTTACTGTTCCAGTTTTATATATTTAACCATACCAGGATTACATCATATAAGCGACAATAAACTACTTAACCCTCAATACGTTACAGGGTTTAGCGATGCGGAAAGTTCGTTCATCATTGGTATAAATTCTAATAAAGAACTCAAACTAGGGTGACGAGTTCAGGCAACTTTTGAGATATGTTTACATTCTAAAGACATACCTTTATTACATAAAATTCAAAACTTTTTTGGTGTAGGTGTAGTGAAAATTAGTAAAACTAGAGATATTGCATATTATATTGTCGCAGATCTTCAGGATTTAATAAATGTGGTTATTCCCCATTTTATTAAATATCCTTTACGAAGTGCTAAGTTTATTGATTTTGATCTTTGGATAAAGTGTATAGAGCTTATTTCTGCTAAAGAACATTTAACAGAATCAGGTTTAAATAAAATACTTATTATTAAATCTGCTCTTAATCGAGGCCTATCTGATAAATTAAAAGTTGCTTTCCCTAATTTAGTTCCTAAAGTTAGACCTGATTATGTAATAACTAAAAAACCTCTCGACCCTTATTGGGTTAGTGGGTTCAGCGATGGAGACTGTACTTTTTATGTTAATATATCTTCTAGCACTAATCAAGTAAAAATCTTTTATCAAATAGGTCTTCATATTCGAGAACTTCCCTTGTTATATAAAATACAAGAATTTTACGGAGGTGTTGGCTTAATTTATTCTTCATCAAATCGTAACTCAGCTAGTTTTGTTGTGACTAAAATTAAGGATTTGGTAAATTTAATATTAGTTCAATTCGATAGTTATAAATTAGAAGGTAACAAACTTAATAGTTATTTAATGTGGAGAGAAATTGTTTTATTAGTAGATCAAAAATCACATTTAACCCCTGAAGGTTTAAGTCGTATTTTAGCAATTAAAGAAGGCCTTAATAAATAAGTTTGGTTTAATGTAAAACAAACTATCCTTCAGTGTTAACTTTAGCCAAAACTATAAATTCTAATTCTTCTACAATAAATAGTTATATAAAAACAAAATCATTGTTTAGAGGTGATTGATATTTTTCTCGTTTACCTTTTAATATTTCAGATGAACCTTTAATTTCTGATTTTAATTCCATTGAAGCCAAAAACCTTGAATCAGATATTAAAAACAGTTCACATATTAAAAGAGCCGTGTTTTTATTTAATGCAGATAAAGAATTTATACGTAAATATGACGGTGTAATGTCTGCATCTAAAGAATTAAATATAAGCCATAATGTAATAAAAAATTACGCATTATTAAACAAAGCTTACAAAGGATATATATTTAGTTATGAAAGATTAATATAATAGAGTAAGTGGGGTAATTATAGCGAACGCTTCACTGGATATTGCATTCCACGATACTTTATTAATTACTACTATTACATCAATTGGATTTTTATCTAAAGGTAATAGATTAATTAGTACAAGCACAAATAAGGATGAATATATAAAAATGTTTTGAGTAGGTCTTATGGACGGAGATGGAAGTATTCAAGTTAATCATTGAAGAAAAAAATCATTGCAATATAGATTAGTAATAAAATTAAATAATAATAAATCAAATTATAAAATGTTAATAAAAATAGCAGAAGTAATTGGAGGATCAGTAAGAATAGTAAAAGATGATGTTTTATGAGTAGTTAATAAAAAAGAAGATATTGTAAAAACAATAGAAATATTTGATAAATATCCACCTTTAACTTCAAAAAAAATATGTCAACTTGCTTTTTTAAAATCTAGTCTAATTAATACTTTTATAGAAGACTATTTTATTAATAGAGATTTAAAATATAAAGAACAAATTAATATTATAAATTCTCCATTTAATACGCCTATTTATTTTAAAGAATGACTATCTGGGTTTATAGAAGCCGAGGGTTGTTTTTCTTTAAGAAATTCAAAAAACCATTCTTTTTCAATAGGACAAAATGATGATAAATATTTAATTGAAGCCATAAAACAATACTTTGAAGCAATTAATATAGTTAGAAATCCTTATAGAAATTTCTATTCTTTAGAAATTTATAGAAAAGAAATATTAAAAAAGATAATTTTACATTGTACTAATTATCCTTTATTAGGTGAAAAAAATGAGTCATTACAAAATTTTATTAAAGAATTTGATAAATAGTAAGTGTCGTGTGGTCATGTTACTGTGAAAAGATTCATACACTTTTCGGTATTTATTGCTAACGGTGAAGTCTAGATTTTAATTAACCATGAAAAAAATTATTATTAAAATAAATTTTTGACTTATTTAAATCATGTATATACAACAAGAAAAAATATGGGGTTATTTTTTAATTCTGCCTTATTAATTAGATCATATTCGAGTTTAGATTCTAAAAATAATAATTACAAAAAATTAGATCCTAATTGAGTATCAGGATTAGTAGATGCTGAGGGTTCTTTTATAGTTTTTATAAAATTAGATTCTAGTAATAAAGTAAGACAAGTTCAATTATCTTTTGAAATAAATTTACATATAAAAGATATAGATTTATTATACAAATTAAAGTCTTTTTTTGGAGAAGCAGGAAATATATCTATACCCTCTACTAGAAAAGATGCTAGATTAAAAATTACTAGTATAAATGAAATATATCAATATGTAATACCTCATTTTAAAGGATATCCTTTACAAGGTATGAAAAAATTAGATTATGATTTATGAGTTAAATGTGCAGAATTAATATTAAATAAGGAACATTTACAAAAAGAAGGATTATATAAAATATTATCTATAAAATCTGTTCTTAATAAAGGATTATCAGATAAATTAAAAGCTATTTTCCCTAATGTAAAAGTAATAGATAAACCAATTTTAGAGGTTGTAGATATTCCATTAAATCCTAATTATATTAGTGGATTCTCAGAAGGAGAAAGTTGTTTCTCTGTTAATATTTCATCTAAAACTAATCAAATTATAGCTACTTATATAATAGAATTACATAATAGAGATATTTTATTATTACATAAAATACAAAAATTTTTCAAAAATGCAGGTTTTATAAATAGTTCATTAGCTAGAAATTCAGCAAGATTTTATATAAGTAGAAAATCTGATTTAATAAATATAGTATTACCACATTTTGATGTTTATCAATTACAAGGTAATAAACTTAAAAATTATTTAATATTTAAAGAAATTGTGTTATTAGTTAATTCTAAAGCACATTTAACTCCTGAAGGATTTAATAAAATAAAATTACTTAAGGAGGGATTAAATAAATAAATATAGATGATAGGAATTCATTAATATGAAGATAATTTATGGGTATATTTTATATATTATTTATTATTATAATGCTGATAATAAGATATAAAATACTAGATAATACCGTGGAAACCAAAACATATTTTTTTTGTGAGGGGAGGTGAAGTCTTATAAATTATCTAAAATGCAGATAATAATTACAAATATAAGATAATACCGTGGAAACCAAAACAAATAAAATTTGTAAGTAGGATCCGTAGAGACTATACGTAACAGTTGAAAATTTATTTAATTAAATTAGTAGATAAGATATAGTCCAATTCATCACGTGAGTGATGTTGTATGTTTTTATATTAAAAATGACTTACTATGATAATAGTTTATTTAAATATAGAGATTTTCCTTTAGTGTATTTCTTAAATTTATTAACCAATTGTTTTTTATTTATTTCTTCTTTGAATAAATGCTCCGAAGAGTATTCAAAAGAATATAATATAGATACCCGTATTAATATTAATATATTTTTTTCTGAAAAGAGTGAAACAGAGTTAATTGATTATATTGAACAATTCTTCGTAGGATTATTAGAAGGTGATGGTACAATTACTGTAGATTATGTTAGCAATCGTAGTAAACGTGTTAGAATTTTTATTTCATTAAAAAATCTAGAAGAAAACAGATTTATGTTAGATCTTATAGTAAAACATATCGGTGGAAGAGTTGCCATTGAACGTAATAAGAAATATGTTACATGATATGCTACTAATAAAACAGATCTTGCGAAAATTTTCGCTATTCTAGCCAAATATCCTTTACTATCTACTAAAAAACAATGTCAATTAGATTTTGCTAAAAATTTCATTAATTCTACTAAAGACATTTCTAAAGAAGAGTTTCATAGTTTACGTGACAATAAATATAAAAACCAAAAAGTAATGTTAGATTATAATGACAAAAATTTTGGTTTACCTCGTTATTTTCCTGCTTGATTATCTGGTTTTATAGAAAGTGAAGGTCATTTTAAGTTAGTTAAATCTGTTAATAATACTATTAAATCTTCTCAATTTATTATTGGTCAAACTTATGAAAAACACCTTTTAAAAGCTATTCTTACTTATTTTAATTGTGAAGATAAAAAAATAAGCTTTACTTTAAATAAAGAAGGTGTGACTTATTATAAAATACATTTGAGTGGTAAAGAATTTCGTCATTTATTGGCTTCTCATTTTAACTGTTATCCTTTGTTAGGAGAAAAAAATACTAAATATATAGAATGGGTTAATAAACACTAGCCTTATCTTATTTTACTGAGTTAGGGATTATATTTAAAAAGAGCAGTATACGCTTTAGGGTTAAGAAATTATTATAAATGGTGTATGTGTCGTGCGGTCACACTTCAAAGATATTTTTATAATATCGGTCTTATTCTATGTTTAGTAGTTTTAAGGCTAACGGTGAAGTTTTTTTTACTGATTTATGAATGGAATCAAAACTACGGGTAAAGAAGGTAATACCGTGTACGTAGATATGCAATTTTTTTTTGCATTTCTATTATGTAGAGACTAGACGTTGTGTTTAATATTAATTTTTATTAATATTATTAAAGATATAGTCCGTTTCCCTAATAAATTATTATTTTTTAAAAATAGTATATTAAAAAGGGGGTTAATAACATATTACGTAGTAGCTCAAACGGAAAAGGGCCTTAATAATTTATATTATTATGCAATTGACTATACGCTGGGAACTATATTTTTAGGTTATTATTTACTATTTATATTTAATTATTATCTATTAAAAATAGATGTCAATAGAAGTTATAACTTTCTTCATATAAATAGTGAAAATAATAATAAACCTGTTATTATTAATAATAGTATTAATAATACAAATACACAATCAGCAGAAAACTGTAAAGAATTTTCAGAGACTATACGTCAATAAAAAAGCATGTGATTATTTTGGAATAAAATTTATAGAACCTAATTATAATATTGAACAATATGATCCTTATTTAGCAGGAATAGTAGATACCGACGGTACTATTGTTTTTAATTATAATTGCAACAGAATTGAATGTAATTTGGAATTTAAATATAACGATCACACTAAAAAACTAAATTTTGATAATGTTATTCCTAACTATAAACCAAGTATATTATTACGAAAACATAAAAATAAAAATTCAAATAAAAGTTTTAATTCAATTGCATTTAAATATCAAACTGTAAAAGGTATGGTTTATTTATATGATTATTTCATGAAAAATAGATTATATTCTGATTTTAAATTCTATAGAGTTACTAAAATAGATAAATTTATATCTATAAGAGATTATAAAAATGAACCTAAAAATAGTGTAGAATTTAAAATATACTCTGATTTTCTATTAGATTGAATACAATACAAAAACCCATTATGATATAAAGTACCATTCATCGATAAAATTAGATAAAGATATAGTCCACAATTTAAAATTAATTTAAATTAGCATTTCCATTATGTATTATCAATGGGTGCAGTATTTGCCTTATTTGCTGCATGATATTTTTGAATTCCTAAAATAATAGGTCTAAATTATGATACTAATTTAGCGAAAATTCATTTCTGGGTTCTTTTCATAGGGGTTAGAAAGAAAATATTTAATTTTGACAAGAGAGGAAAAAGATTGAATCACCAAGTTACCTGGTGGTTCACCTAACGACAATTTTGTTATATTTTTTATAAATATTAAAGAAAGTAAAAAAGATATTTATAAAGAATTAAGAAGAAAATCGGGAGTATACTTATTCATAAATAATATTACTAAAGATTTATATGTAGGTAGTAGTCTTAATTTAACTAAAAGAATGACTAGTCATTTTTATTATGCAAATTCTGATAAGGTTACAAAAATAGTAGTAACTAGAGCTATGAGAAAATATAAACTAGAAAATTTTTCACTAGCTATATTAGAGTTTTGTAATGCTAATATTGAAGTTTGTTCTAAATTAGAACAAAAATGAATAGATTACTACAAACCTAGCTATAATGTTGGTATAGGTGGTCATTTTGTTTTTTGTTATAACAAAAATGGTGAAGTATTAATTTTTCCATCAATTAATGGGGCTAAACAACACTTCAAAGTTAGATGAACATTTATCAAAAAAAATATAGACACTCAAAAATGAGTGACTTTACAAAATGATGAATGAATTATTCAATCTATTCCTCGTCAAAATTAATAACATTAGCCCCTCCCAATCTTTCTGTATGCTGGAAACTCTCATAAGGCTTAAGTACTCGTCATTCTTTTTAGTATATGGCAGTTAAAATCTTAAGTATATCTAAACAATCAGCAAGAAACCAACGAGTAAATATGTTTATATACTTACTTTAGGATCTTCAGAGACTATACGAAAGAGACATTAGTAATTGTTGATAATAATGATTAAGATGTAGTCACACAACAAGTGTAATTTTACTTTCTTCCCTCAACATTTCCTTGGTTTACAGGCGATGCCGCGTCGGATCTCAGACTATCCTGATGCTTTTGCTGGCTGAAATTTAATTTCTAGTTTTGGTTCTTTAATCTCAGTAATTGCTACTGCTATCTTTTTATACGCTTTATACGAACAATTAGTTTACGGTAAAGCTGCAACTAGAGATGTTTGGTATCAACCTCAACATTTCACTGATTACCTGCAAGCTTTATTAATGAGAGCACATAGCTCTATAGAATGAGCTCTAAACTCACCACCAAAACCTCATCCATTTATAAGTTTACCTTTACAATCAGGACCAATGTTAATAAATCTTCTCTAGTTGAACTTCTTGTTTGATTAATTGTTGCATCCCTAGTGTTCTTTGTCTTAATGTTATTTTTATATATAGCTTTAAATATCGCTCTAGAACCAGATTATTTATATAGTACAGGTATTGAACTGGATTTAATAGATAAAAGACAATCTTTTTTATATTTAAAATCTCTTTTTATTTTACGATCTTTTTTATACACATAAACCCTTTAAATATTTTAATGCAGGGAAATTAAATATCTTTACAAACCTTATTAATTAACATATAAATAACTATTAAATAGGTATAAGAGAGAAGTTAATATTAAAACAAAAAATATAATGATATTTTTAACTTCTCTTTCTCCATTTTTAAGGTGAAAATTAAAATAAGGGTGGTTTTTATAAGCCATGTGGTAGTTAAAAACATAGGAGGAGAGATTAAGACGTGCTCTGAATAATCATTTAAGGGTTTTAAAGTAAAAATTTGTTTTAAACAATTTTTGAGTCTGGCTGGCTCCACCCTTTGCCTCCTAGGAGGGACAAAAAGACAATTTTTTTCACTATCTTGTCCCGGTGGTACACACCCTTGGGGACAAGGTCCCCTCTTTCAAAGGGGGAGGAAAGGGGGGGGACTAGATATATTTTCTCATATGTTATACTTAGTAAAAGGATAGTATATTTTTTATAAGTATTTTCTTGATAATTTCATTCTCGGCCTTTGGCCGAGTCACTAACCTTATAACTTATTTAAAGACTTACATAAATAAAAGCTAAAAACAAAAGGATGAGTTAACTTTTGAAATCAAGTTTTAAGCAGTGCGTATATTTTGAATCATAATCAATTTCAATCAAGGTGATGATTGTGACAAATTCTAAGAACACATAACTGCAAATAATACTCAAAAAGATTCCGAAAGAGTATTACAAATAGAAAGTTTACTATCTAAGTTAAATGTTTATAAAAAAACTCTAAAGAATAAGTAACATTTGTGGAACTTCGTGGGTTCATCAAATCTGCTTAGTCATCGTTCGGATTATTATTTTAATGATAATTTACCTCAACTGGGTAAATTATTACCCTTTATTAGTAAAGACGGCCTTAAAGCATTTAAGCTTAAAATATATAGACTTAACAATGATAAATTAAAATAGATGCCTTATTTTTAGAGCAGTATTTTTTATTAGATAAAAATATGATTTAAATACATTAAGAGTCGTTAATTTCGGATCTCAATCGGGTAAATCTGTGAAAACACAAAAAAGATTATAACCTTTATTCTCAAAGGAAGAGATTGCTTTTATTCATTAATATTTTGGTTCATATAATTATTATAAGTAATATGAAAAGACGACAACAATTTTATTTAAACGGACTTAACTTAATAATATATAAAAATTTATACTGTGGTATATTATTATGATTAAGGGCGTTAGAACCAATCTCATTAGTTATTCGGATAACAGTATTTAATTCCTTTGGCTTCTATTGGCTTATGCTTTTGGCTTGTTTTCTTCCCTTTTTTTCTGGCGAAATTTTCTGGGTTATTGACTCGTTTGTGAATTTATTTGGTATATCTTTTTTAGCCGTTATCCCTGTAGTAAGTTACCCTAATGCTGATACCTTTAAAGAAACAATCCTTAAAGAAAACAGAAAAAAATCTGGTGTATATCGCTGAACAAATTTAATAAATGGAAAATCTTATGTAGGAAGTAGTGTAAATCTGTACTTTAGAATTAGCCATTATTTTAGTGCTAATTATTTATTAAGAACTAAATTAACTAGTATTATTTCTAATGCTCTGTTAAAGTATGGTTACTCCAATTTTAGTTTGGAAATTCTAGAATATTGCGAATCTAAAGATACAATTAAAAGAGAACAATATTACTTAGATAGACTAAACCCTGAATACAATGTACTCAAAATAGCCGGATCGCCTTTAGGTTCTAAACACACAGCTGAAACAAAAGCTAAAATAAGAACAGCTGCACTTGGTCGCGTATTCTCAGCAAAAACTCTGGCTAAAATGGTCGCTGCCCAAGGAACAAAAATAGTTGTAACTGATATAACTTCAAATACATCAATTGAATATGTTTCTATATCTCAAGCAGCCAAAGCCTTAAATATCTCAAAATCGATAATTTCTAGGTATTTAAAGATAAATCAACAAAAACCTTTCAAAGGTCAGTATATTTTTAAACGGGTATAATTGTGCTTCTTCAAGTGAATGACAATCTTCTTATTCAATAAAATAGAATGTACCCTCCCCCCCCCTATTTATAAGATATAGAAAACAAACTTGTTTGATGATACCGTAAAATTTAATATAGTGAATGTGTCTAGCATTTATGTAATTATTGTCATTTTAGTAATGGTCACTAAGTCACAGTGAAAGGTATTAAAATAACTTTATTATGATAATTCGTGTAATAACTCATTCAAATATTCAAGTGTAATTTAAATTAAACAGGTTCAGTGTTTTGATTTTTAAATCAAGTACTGAAAAAACCTCAATATTTAAAAGAGGTTTACTTTCTGTTTAGACAAAAACAAAACAAAAAAATGATACAAGCTTTAAATCTCTTTTTCGATATTTCAGAATTATGTTTACAGGTTTGCTTTTCAAATTGAAGCGGTATTTGGCTTAGTTTCTCGCCTGGTGTTCTTTTATCCTTTAGTTCTAGTTTCGTCCATTTAGGTTCAGATAATTGTAAATTAAATTCTTATTTTATTACTGGGTTTTTTGATGGAGAAGGAAGCTTCATGCTGGTAATTAGAAAAGATAATAAATATTCAATTGGTTATTCAGTTCAAGTAGTTATTCAAATTGAATTACATAAAAAGGATCGAGCTCTACTAGAATTGATTCAATCAACATGAGGAGTAGGAGTCATAGTCGACAAAAAAACTAGAGATGTTGTAAGTTATACAGTATCACGTCTTAGTGACTTAAAGGTAGTAATAGCTCATTTTGAAAAGTACCCATTAATAACTCAAAAATGAGCAGACTATCAATTATTAAAAAAAGCCTTTGATATAATCGAATCTAAAGAACATTTGACAATTGAAGGTTTAAAAAAACTTGTAGCAATTAAAGCATTGATTAATTGAGGGTTGTCAGAAGAATTAAAAGCAGCTTTTCCTTTGACTTCATCAATGATTAAACAAATTGATAGGCCAATAGTAGTAAATCAAAAAATAAAAGATCCTTATTGGCTAGCTGGATTCACATGTGCTGAAGGCTGTGTTTTCGTTGATATTAATAATTCACCTAAAAGCAAACTAGGTCAAGCTGTAAATTTAAGATTTCTACTAACTCAACATAATCGGGATACACAATTACTAATAAGTTTTATAAATTATTTAGATTGTGGAAGATTGAAACAACTTTCAAAAAGAGATTTAGTTGTATTTTAAGTAACGAAATTTAAAGACATTGACACAAAAATAATCCCATTCTTTGATAAATACCCTATACTAGGAATAAAAGCTAAAGATTACTCCGATTTTAAAGAAATAGCAAAATTAATGAAAGAAGGAACTCATTTAACTAAGGAAGGATTAGAAAAAAAATTAAACAGAGAATGAATAAGGGTAGAGTTTTCTATTAAAGTTTTTTGATAAATCATAAAATAATATTGATTAATTTTATGTCAAGAGGTTAATTAATTTACTAAAAAAATTACAAATCAAAATTGGTTATGGGTAGGGATTATAGAATCCAAAAATGAATAAAATGAAAGTTTTGAAATGTAATAATAATTATATAAGTAATTATATATCAATTAAAAATATATAAGATAAGATAAAAAAATAGAAACACCTTTAAGTTTTTGGTAAACTTTTGAAAAAGGAAATTAAATTGAGTTTGATGATGGCTCTGATTGAACGCTGTTCAAATGCCTGACAAATGCTAATCATACGGTTGTTTTATTGATAATATAATATTAATAAACAAAAAAGTGGTGTACAGGTGAGTAATGATGATTTGGTTACCTTAAAGTGAGGATAAAAAACAAAAAATACCTTATAATAATAAAGGACATAGTCTGCTTTAAGATATCATTTGTATCTCGGGGAGGTAGTAGTAGAGGTAATGGCTCAACTAGCTTAATATCCCGTAGTCGAGTCTGAAAGGTCGATCGACCACATTGGATCTGAAACAAATCCAATGCGAATATAGTACAGCAGTGAGGGATATTGGTCAATAGCCGAAGGGCTGAACCAGCGATTTGAAGGAATGGTAAATCTGGATAGTTTTAAAGTAATAAATCTTGATTTATTTTAAGGAATGAAAATCTAAAAGATATTTCAAGTAAATAAAATCTGATAGACTGAAAGACTAAGCTCATGTTATGCTGCTTAAAGTTCTGGATAGAATAATGATTATGACAAATTTCTATTCAAATGTCTTGACAAACACACGTGCCAGCAGTCGCGGTAAGACGTGATAGACTAGTGTTATTCATCTTTAACAGGTTTAAAGGGTACCTAGGCGGAAGTTCTAGCCTGCAGAAGGGACGGAACTTCTAGAGTTTTATGTGAGAAGGGGAGTATTATTGGTGTAGAGATGCAATTCTGTCATACCTTTAGGACTGGTAAAGGCGAAGGCAACCTTCTAAGTAAAAACTGACGTTGAGGGACGAAGGCTTTGGTAACAAACAGGATGTGCGACCTGATAAATTCTAATAAAAACTGTATAACTTTGATTATTTTCAAAAACCGATTTATAAACTAAATAGTTTGACGCCATGAAATCTGGTACAACTAAATCTAATTATTATAATTTCTTTGCCCCTATGTGGCTCACAGGTAACTATAACTTCGTTACCGTAATGAAAATCATAAAAAAAAAATTAAACTGGCCTCTGTGGGCTAGGATAACAAATTCAGATGGTAAACTTTCAATAAAAGTACGTGTAAGGTGCTAGCACCTCCTTGTATGTATCCCTGCGAAATTATTCTAGTACCTTGAGGTAGAAGTCTATTTGGGATTTCCCCTTGGCAGATATGCAATAGGAAATATTTTGATCTTACCAACTCTAGTCGTTTAAGGGTGTCTGAGTCACAAGTTCAGACAGCCATCTGATTTATATGTACTACACTTCATATTTAATGTCGTGGGCTAATCAATAATGTCATATGTACAGTAGTCAGCCGCTCATCTTGTTAAGGTGTCCGAATTAAAACCGGATAACGTAGTTGAGGAAGAAAAACCCTCAGGCAGCAAGGCCTACGTCGATTAGCGTATTAAAGATTACAATGGGAATTATTAAGTTACCTGCACACGTGGACTTTCCCAGTAACTTCTTATAACAATACAGCTACAATAATGAATTTTACACAATATATATGGCGTCCGGCCGATCAGGCTCCTGCTTCTTCAATGAAATCTATTTCATCTATACACCCTTGATATGTTACTGGTTTTGCTGACGGCGAGTCTAGTTTTAGTGTAAGCATAAGTGCTTCTTCTAAATATAGAACAGGGTTTTTAGTAAAGCTATTATTTGATATAGGATTAGATAAAAGAGATCAAGCATTGTTAGAAATGATTCAAAGCTACTTTGGAGTGGGTAAAATATACGAACGTGGAGAAAATATAATTGACTATCGAGTTCAATCAGTTGAAGAGTTAAAAGTAATAATAAATCATTTTGATTCTTATCCACTAATGACTCAGAAATGGGCTGATTATCAATTATTTAAAATAGCTTTTGAAACAGTAAAATGTAAAGAACATTTAACTACTGAAGGGATTAATAAACTACTCTCAATAAAAGCATCAATAAATAAAGGCTTATCTGAAGCACAAAAAATAACTTTTTCTACTAATGTTTCTGTAGAGAGACCTAAATTAACAAATCAGGTTATTCCAAACCCTCATTGATTAGTCGGATTTGTAGATGCAGAGGGGTGTTTTTTTGTAAGTATACGAAAATCTAAGGTTTTAATAGGTGAAGCCGTGACATTAAGATTCCAAATAACCCAACATGTTCGAGATCTAAGCTTAATAAGAAGTTTAGAGAATACATTTGGTTGTGGTAGAGTTGAAATAAGCAATAAAAGTTGAGCCTGCTATGTTGTAACAGCGTTCCCCGACATTTTGAACAAGATTGTTCCGTTTTTTGATCAATACCCGATGCAAGGGGTTAAACAGAAAAATTTTGATGATTTTAATAGGGTAGTTTCACTAGTGAAAAGTAAGGAACATTTGTCAAAGCTTGGACTAGAAAAAATTAAACAAATAAAAATAGGAATGAATAAAAGAAGAAATTATGATAATTAAGTGGCAGAGTCACTAGATTTAATTTAAACGTCTCCATGGGCTTCGCCCTATGGTATTTAGTAATCGGAGAAAAAATAATTGATTATACCTGTATTTCATCTTACTTTAGCCTATCTAGATATGCATTACGGGTAACTATTTTGTATAGAGCTCTAGAAATAAGTATTATATAAACATAATATTGGCTTTCTTCTATGGTTAGAGAAATTGAACCAACGTAAATAAAACTCTGTCCTTAAGCGGGTTAAATTATTTTTAATTAATTAGGCATTTAACGTGTCCTTGGTTAGATGAAGATGAACGTAATAATTAACAGAGTAAAGTTGGAACCTAAGGAAGAATTTTGTTTTTATTAGGAAACAGGGTAATGCCTATAATCTGCGTACTGTTTAACTATACAGCAGGGTTTACTGTGAAGTAAACTATCGATTAGAGGTAAGAGGACAGCGTAAAAAGCGAAGGCAATTCTGTAATGGGATTGATAGGATGATAATCATCTAACTCGAAAGAGTGCAGACTTACGCGTGGATGTTTGTTATGTTATTATTATAATTTTAAGCCAAATGTATTTAAATATACTTGATTTAAATATACTTGATATTGATTTTCTGTTGGCCAACCATTTATGTTATTTTGAAGCATTGTCATGGACATGCAAAACAATGAATTAAATAACAATAAAAATAAATGGATACAGTGGTTTATGGGCTTTAACGATGCAGAAGGAAATTTTCATTTTAGCTTTAGAGTATTTACAATGTTGTTTCATGTTCGAATCAATTAATTAAATATAGTATGCAAAACCTGTACCTATAATTTTTGATGCTTATATTATATTTTTTTGAATTTTTTTTTTGTCTAAATGAATTTATTCTGTTTAGAACACCAAAAATAAAACATGAAAAACGATCAACATTTACATAAGACCCTAGGCAATAAATATTACCATCAATTATCTGCAACGGAAGCTTATACCAAAGAAAAGTTAAATCCCAATTATATCACAGGGTTTTGCGACGCAGAATCTAGTTTTGTACTTAGTATATATAAAAACGCTAAATTAAAAACAGGTTGAGTGATTAAGCCTGTTTTTAATATAACTTTACACTATAAAGATTTAGCCTTATTGATCAGAATTAAATCCTTTTTTGGAGAGGTAGGTACAATATCTATAAATAAAGCTTTGAGCAGAGCTTCTTATTACGTAGGATCAGTAAAGGACTTTAACGAGGAAATTATACCCCATTTTAAAGATTACCCTCTAATAAGCCAAAAATGAGGAGATTTTGAACTTCTTAAAAAGGCGATAGAGCTTATAAATCTAAAAAAACATCTTTCAGACGAAGGTTTAATAGATTTTATAAATATTAGAGCTTCGATGAATAACGGGTTGTCACCAGAATTAGAGCAACAATTTATTGATAATACACCAGTAGATAGACCCAAACCCTCATCAACATATGATATTAATCCAAATTGGTTAGCTGGCTTTATAGATGGTGAAGGCTGTTTTTTTATAAATACTACTAAATCCAAAACAAAAGTAGGTTATGCAGTAAATTTAACTTTTTCATTGGATCAACATTCTCGTGATAGTGCCCTTATTCAATCTATTGCTAATTATTTAAATTGTGGCTATGTTAGCCCGTGCTTTAATGTTTCTCATGTTAGGTATACTGTCTCTAAATTTAGTGATATTATAGAAATTATTCTCCCATTTTTTAAAGAATACCCTCTTCAAGGTGTTAAAAATTTGGATTTAAATGATTTTTACATAGTAGCTCAACTAATGAAAGACAAAGCCCATTTAACTCATGAGGGACTAGAGCAGATAAAAAAAATAAAAGCAGGTATGAATAAAAGGAGACTTCACGAAAAGGGTTCTTAAGTCAGGGGCAATTAGCAAATACAATGTTGGATATTCCTATCATTTATCATTACATACCAGAGATGAATCATTAATTAAACAAATTCAACAGATATTAGGCAATATAGGTGTAATATATAAATATGAAAATAAACCTGATGTACGTTTAGCAGTAAGCGATATAAAGAGTTTACTATATTTAGTTGAAAATGTGTTTGATGTTTATCCTTTATTAGCTAATAATCAATCTATGAGATATAATTTATTAAAAAACGGTTTAATAAACAAAGTGCAAAGTTTCAATACTTTAGAAGAATTTAACAAGTATAAATCCGAGTATTTAGCATCTAACAATAAACAAATAGATTTAATTGATTTATATGAATCAGGTAAATTGGAGGTAAATAACTGAATAATAGGGTTTATAAATGGTGAAGGTTCTTTTTATTTAAACAAAGATAAATGTAACTTTTATATAGAACATACAGATAAACAATTACTTGAATTAATTAAATGCAAATTAGGTTTAGGACCTAACGTATTAGAAAGATCTGCTAGAGAGCGTGATATAGGCAAAATACGTAAAGTGATGTATCAATTAAACATCTTTCATCCATAGTATTACTTTAGGGTTATTGAGTTTTTCTCTTTGGTGTTGCACGTTTCATATTTTATATCGTCATGTATAACAAGTAGCTAAACCTGTTCCTATAATTTTGATGCTTGTATCATTTTTTGTTGTTTTTTTTGTCTAAACGAATTTATTCTGTTTAAACCCAATAAAAAAAAAATATGACTATAATGCAACGTATAAATAAGACTCTTGATCCAAAGTACCTATCTCAGTTAGCCTTGCCACTAGTTTATAATAAATCTAAATATATTTCTACCGATGTTGAGGGAAAAGTCTTAAATCCTTGATGATTAACAGGATTAGCAGACGCTGAATCTTGTTTCAGGATTGCTATTTGAAGAGATAACAAAAGCAAAACAGGTTGAAATGTTAGAGCTGAATTTTCAATTGAGTTACATGTTAAAGAATTAGCATTATTAAAACAAATACAAAATTATTTTGGTTGTGTTGGAGACATAAGAAATAATAAAGGAAATAATTCTTTTGTTTATACTATAACAAAGCTTAAAGATATAACAGGTATTCTAATACCACATTTTGAGCATTATCCTATGTTGACCCAAAAAAATTCAGATTTTTTACTGTTTAAACGTATTATAGAATTAATGAAAAATAAGTCACATCTTACCTATGC
>WNFW01000211.1_pt1 | contig 36080 bp, 26 predicted proteins | sample 5400131 | NCBI WGS metagenome assembly WNFW01 (sample SAMN13153362, study PRJNA577476) | soil metagenome | isolation source: 20 cm soil or saprolite under grassland replicate 1 | place: USA:California | collected 2016-06-15 | reverse complement strand
GACCCGTGGCGTATATCGGCTCGAGAATTAAGCGCAAAGAAGATCCAAGGCTCCTACGCGGAGTGGGCAAATACGTCGGCGATATCCATCGCGTCGGAATGGTTCATGCCGCTATCCTGCGCAGTACTCATGCTCACGCGCGCATCTCCAAAGTTGACACTTCCCAGGCTCTTCGGTTGGAGGGCGTCATCGGCGTACTCACGGCTGCGGACATGCCGGGATTGAAAACGATACCCATGCGCACGGGCCGTATTCCAGGTTTGGAACGGTCACAACAATTTCCCATTGCGACAACCAAAGTGCGTTACGTGGGCGACCCTGTCGCCGTCGTCGTGGCGGCGAGCCGTTACATCGCCGAAGATGCCATCGAGCTGATTGACGTGGCATATGAGGCGGTTGGCCCGGTGACCGACGCGCGGCAGAGCATGCAACCAGGAGGACCACAACTTCACGACGCGGTGCCAAACAACATCGCGGCCAACTTCCATGTCGACGTGGGCGATGTCGATGGCGCGTTCGCCGACTGTGACCTGATCTTGGAAGAAGAATTCTCAACCCAACGTCATGGGGCCGTGCCCTTGGAAACGCGCGGCTTAGTTGCTGAATTCGACGAAGGCCGCGGGCTCCTCACGATGTGGGGACCGACCAAGATGACGCACACCAATTGGCGCATTCTCTCCGACCTCATCGGCCTGCCGCAGAGCTGCATTCATTTCATCGAACCCGAAGTCGGCGGCGGCTTCGGGGCCCGCGGCGAATTTTATCCGGAAGATTTTTTGATTCCCTTCGCCGCGATGCGTTTTCGCAAGCCCGTCTGTTGGATCGAAGACCGCTCGGAGAATCTCAAGGCGATGAACCAGTCGCGCCAGCAACAGCATCGCGTCAAGATCGGCGTCAAGAGAGACGGCACGATCATGGCGATGGATGCTGAGATTCTATTTGACATGGGCGGCTACACCCGGACCCACGGCGGCGTTCCGGCGATCGCGGCTTCCGCCATGCTGCGCGGTCCCTTTCGCGTGAAAAACTATCGCTGCAACGTTCTCTGCGTGCTGACCAACAAAACGCCCGTCGGGACCTACCGTAGCCCCGGGCGCTACGAAGCGAATTTCGTGCGCGAGCGCTTCCTCGATATTGTCGCGCACCGGCTCAACTTGGATCCGGCGGATATCAGAAGACGCAATTTGATTCGCCACGAAGAAATGCCCTACGATCTCGGCAAGCACCCGTTTCACTATATGGTTTACGACACCGGCGATTTTCCCGGCCAGTTCGAACGCGCGCTGGAGCGCATCGGCTATGAAAAGCTCAAGACAACTTGCGCCGACGCTAAGAAGGAAGGCCGCGCGATTGGTGTCGGGATCGGCTGTTTCGTCGAAACCAGCGGCATCGGACCATGGGAATACGCCCGAGTCGAAGTCGACAATGCCGGCAAGGTGGTGCTTTACTCAGGCTGCAACTCGGTCGGCCAAGGCATCGCCACGGCCTTGAGCCAAATCGTCGCCGATGAATTGCAAGTTTCCATCGATGACGTGCGGGTGGTGCACGGCGACACCGCGAAAGTGCCGTACGGCAACGGCAGCAACGCCAGCCGCTCGACGGTGATGGCGGGTAGCGCCGCGGTGGGCGCCTCACGCAAGGTAAAGGATAAGCTTTTGCGCTTGGCGTCTAGCGCACTGGAAATCGATGCGGGCGATCTTTTTCTCCGCGATGGCAGGGTCGTGGCGCGCGGCGCGCCGGAGCGATCCCTTGGATTTGCCGAAATCGCTGCATTGGCGTTGCCAGGTCCAGCGCTCAAGAGCGGCATGACCCCGGGAATCTCAGAGGAAGACTTCTTTGCGACCGACAAGCGGCCGTTCCCTTACGGCGTGCATGTGGCGGTGGTGGAAGTGGATCGCGAAACCGGCATGATTACGATCCTGGACTATCTGGTGACCGAGGACGTCGGACGTAAAATCAATCCCATGATCATCGAGGGCCAAATGGCCGGCGGCTTGGCCCAGGGCATCGGCGGCGCGTTGCTAGAAGATTTTGTCTACGATGAAGACGGGCAACCGTTGGCGACAAGCTTCATGGACTACTTGATGCCAACGGTGATGGAAATGCCCCAAGCACAGTTTATTTCCACTGAAGATTTTCCGACGCCGCACAATCCGCTCGGGGTCAAGGGCGCGGGCGAGGGGGGCATTACCGCCGCCGGCGCGGCTTTGGCAAATGCGGTTTCGAACGCGCTTGGCGTTGAGGTGAAAAAGCTGCCGTTAAGGCCCGACTATATCTTGCAACTCATCCAAAGCAACAAATCCCTTTCGGTAAGCTGAAGCCGTATCAATCGCTGTGCTTGCCGAAGCCGGCGGCGATGCGGCCCGCGATCAATTTGTTCTCGAGTTCACGCGTAGTCACCGCTCAGCAAGACTCCGCCGCCCGGCACCGGATTTTCGATCTTCAGGATACGATAGGTCAGCCACATTTCGGCAGCCAACGCCCACACGACTTTAATTTTTAGATCGCGTTCAAGGTATTCGATCGCCGGCGCCGCGTCCCAACCACCGCCGTTGATGTACAGCGCGTCTACCGGCGGCATATTCGCCAAAGCCCTCTTGCAGTGGCGGTAAACATCCATATGCGACACTTCATCCAAAGCCAGAAGTGAAGTGGTATAAAGCCCCGAACTCTCCCCGGTCATGCTCAAACCCGGCATCAGTTCCGACTGAAGGCCGAAACGGGAGAAATAGTTCACGATCGCCTGATTCAGTTCGTTGCCGTAATACGTCGCCACCGCCACTTTCCGCGCACCCAGGGTCTGCAAAGCGATCGCATGCGGTTCCATCGGCGTCACCACCGGCAGACCTATTTTCGCCGACAGATCCGCCGCCCACTGCCGTTCATAATCCAGGCCCTTGAGCAAAAACGGCGGCGTCCCGCTGACCGAGACAATGTCGCAACCGACTTCCTTCAGTTGCACGGCCAGCGCTTCAGCCTTTTTAAAACCTTCCAGAAAACTTTCCCGCTTCTCGCTGCGAAAGCCGATAAACGTCGGAACGATCTCAACGCCTTCCGGCGCATGTTTGTACCAGTAAGCGAACGACTTGCCGCGATGGGTCGGCTTGATCAAACCAATGCGGGCGCGCCATGCAACCATTCGGGAACCCTCCAACCGGAGAGACGCAACTTATTTTGTCCTCGGTACAATGGCCCACGCTTCGATTTCGACAAGCATGTCTGGCAAGTCTATTCCCACTCCTCGAAGTAACGTGGCCGGTCTGGGATGTTGGCGCAAATCAGGCTCATTCTCCTCAAAGAATCTGTACATCTCATCGCGCATGTCAAATACATCTTCTCTCCGCTTAAGAAAATAACGGAACATGACGATGTGTTTGAGCGTGGCACCCATCAATTCGAGACTGTTCTTAATGTCTTCCAGCGTCTGACGTGTCTGCTCCTTTATGCCACCTACGACTTTACCTTTCCCGGCCCGCTCCTCATCGGGAGTTCTACAGGGACCATCTTCAAAGGGATCCCTTCCGGTCGATCCGGAAAGGAAAAGAATATCGACGTCTCCTTTGGTTCTAAACCCTGTCGCCCAGTTCATCTTTTCCTTATGATAGTGCGGCCAGAGCGCGCCCCACTCATATTCGACTTTTTGTTCTTTTTGCAGATCGATTGCCTTTCGGTTCGTGGCCATGTTGAACACCTCCTATATGTGGTTAAATGAGTTAATTAGCATCTCTTTTCGGTGGCGCGGTTGTTTGCAAATACCGTGTAAGCTCGCCGAACGATCCGCGCAAAGCTTGCGAAATTTTGCTTAACTGCTCAGCAGTTCATCCAAGGGCGGCTCAGACAACTGAAGAACAATGATGCGGAGTTGGTGAGAGGTACCGGGCTATATTTACCGCAACTGTTCCGGGAGCCTCATGAAGAGACTAAGAAGCGGCCCGTAATAGACCAAGCTCCTTTAGCATATTTATGACGACCAGGGTTTGGAATTGTCATAGCGCGTTGGGACCGCGAAGTAACGGATTTATGCAATGTTCTCGCTTTGCTGATTCTACTGCCGCAATTTTTTTCCTCATCCCCCTGCCTTGCCATCTGGAGGGATCATAAGTTGCTGTCCGATGTACAGATAATGGGGATTTTTTAGCGTGTTCGCATTGGCCTGGTGAATCTGGGGCCACTTATTCGACGAACCGTAAAATCGGAACGCCAAATGGCTAAGTGTATCACCAGCCGTCACTGTATACGTTTGCGGCAGACTCGACGCACCACGTGCTATCGAAGCGGCTTCCTTGCCGGGTGCCGGTTTGGGTTTTTCTTTAATGACCGGAGAAGCAGGTGAAGAACCGGCGTCTTCACGACTCGCCACGACCGGCTGGGTTTTATACAGACGGTCAATAAATCCAGAGCTATCCAACTCTTTGACAAAAGTTAGGTCAACAAACTCCTCGGGCCGTGCCGCCTTGGCCTTCGGATCTCGGGCGGCTAATTCCCGGAGCATAACCTCGATTCCGCGCAGCGTGGGATACGGCTTCTGGGGAGTAAGGGTAAGTCCTATACCCTGGTAAACTTCCGTCAGAACTTCCGTGTCATTTGTCTTCAGATACTTTGCCAGAATTGTGAACGACTCGGCACGATGGGTCTTGTAGTAATGAATCCCTTCCGCATAGGCTTTCATGGTGTTCCGAACAAGGTCGGGCCGGGACTTGATCAACGTCTGGGTCGTCGCCAAACCCGTGTGTTGATATTCGAGTCCGAGCATTTGAAGATCGGCCAGAGCATGAAAGCCAAGAGCCTTCGCCTTCAGCGTTAGAGGCACCGCGATCATCGCCGCCTGAATCTTTCCTGTCCCAAGAGCGGCAAACCGGGCTGGCTGACTGCCAATCTCTAGAATCGTCACGTCCTTTTCGGGCACCAGCCCGTACTTGTCGAGGGCATAGCGGGTGGCGAAATCCGACGAAGAGCCAAAGCGGCTTACAGCCATGGTCTTGCCTTTGAGTTGATCGGGCCGGGTGATGCTCTTATCGACCATGAGCTGATAGTCCATCGTATTGAGAAATCCCGCTATCATCACAACGTCGGTTCCCTGGAGGCGGCTTTGGACGACGCCCGCCCCTGCCATCTGAGCGAAAGCTACCTCTTTCGACATCAGGCTTTTCACGGCAGTGCTTCCGCTCTCGATAAAAACGAGCTGGACATCCAACCCGTATTTACGAAAAAAGCCGCGCTCGTAGGTTACCCACAACGGAGCCATGTGGCCCGAAATAGAGCTGTAGGCGATAGTGACCTTTTCCAAGGGACGATCTGACAGTGTCTCTGCCGCGCCGGCGGTACTAACGAAAAGAATTATAAGCATGAAGACCAAGGTCGCTAATCTAACGGGATAATGTTTGTTTTTGAGGTACATATTTTTTCCTTATCCGCTAACTCACGCTGATTTCGGACCTAGACGCAACATGGCCGCTTTAAGACTCGCACGCATGCGTTCCAGAGAACGGGCCAAGTCTCCAATCTCGTCACGCGATTGTACGCATTCTCCACGTGCTTCCAGATCACCCCTGGTGACCTTTTCCGCGACTTCCGTTAACCGAACAATCGGCCGAACAAACCAATGGGCCACAAGAAACGAGAGCAGCGCGCCGATGAAGGGCACGATGGCAATTATTCCGATGAGAGGAAGCAGAGCGCGTTGGATCTCTTTTTGTATGGCATCTGCCCAAAACCCGACATGGACGCTACCAACCTGCCCCTCAAGAACTGGGACGGCGGTTTCGTATACTGTTTTGTTCTGCAATGATAATTCGCGCCGGTAGGGCAAGCGCTGTCCGCCGACAGGAAGCCCTTGGCGGAGTTCCGGGGGAAAGGTTCCCAAAGTTTGGGCAACAATCTCTCCTTCACTATCCTCGATAAAAGCGTACGCCAGGCCATCGAGAAGCGTATACTTTCCTGTCAGAGCGTTAAGCGCTAGGAGATTTTTTCCGACGATGTGGCCTGCGGCGGCATCGCTCAAGTTGGTGGCTATAGCCAGGGCTCGTTTATCGAGTTGATCTCGAAGCGTGTGTTGGATGATCTGGTATGCCGCGGCAGCCACAAAAGTGCACAAAATTAGCATGACGCCTGTAAAGGCTCCACCGATCTTCCACTTAAGTCCGACACGTGTTTGGAAACGGGTCTCATTCATCCGCCCAACCAATGCGGTCAGCTCTCCAAACTTTTTCCGTCGGAAGGTATCCTGCGATTCGCCGCGCGCAGTGATTTGATCGTCGAACATGGGTGCCGTAGCTTCGGTCGCTGCGGGAGTCGTGTGATCAAAAAATTCTGGAGAGACAGCGGGTGGTTTAGCCTCAGTCGGAGAGGCCGCCGCCGGCTCAGGCGCCCGAAGAGAGACGGGTGGTGCCTCACCTCGATCGCCCATCTTTACCTCGGTTTTGTTTGTTTCAGTTTCCGGGTTGATCCTTGCCGTTGGAGCCACTGCTATCTCTGGGGCCTCACTTCGATCGCCCATCTTTGCCTCGGTTTCGTTTGTTTCAGTTTCCGGGTTGATCTCTGCCGTTGGAGCCACTGCTATCTCCGGTGCTGCGGTCTTCGGGACTTCGGCTCCCCTTTCCAACTGAAATCCGCTGGCCGCCTTCATGACCATGTAGGCGGAAACCTTTTTGTTAGCAGCCTCGCAGGCTAACGCGAGAGAGTTGTCGCAAATGATGTTGACTAGCCGGGGCGTTCCTACGGAATAGAGCCAGATAGCTTCGATGGCTTCTTTAGTGAAAATCTGTGGACCGTCGTAGCCCGCTACGTGCAGCCGGTGACGAATATAATGTTCTACCTCATTCATCGTCTGCAAGGCGCAGAGACGGTGTTGAATAGCGATTCTTTGCTTGATCCGCCGCATCGAGTGTTTACTCAAATTAGTCACTAGTTCCGGCTGTCCCACCAACACAATCTGGAGCAGTTTTGCATTATCTGTCTCCAAATTTGAGAGACCGCAGAGACTTTCGAGCGCCGCATCGCTAAGATTTTGCGCTTCATCGATCAGTAAGGCGACCGTGTGCCCGTTTTTGAGTTGCTGTAGCAAGTAGCCGTGAACCTCGTGGATCATTTCTGATCCGGGTTTTTCTTTACTCGCCAGCCCAAGGTCCTGGACCATAAGTTCAACAAGGCCGTGAGAAGTAAGATGGCTAGCGGAAACGAAGACAAACTGGACGTTTGCCTCGAGGTTACGCATAAGTTTACGCAGGAGGATCGTCTTGCCCGTCCCCACTTCCCCCGTGAGGAGCATAAACCCCTTCTTGGCTTTGATCCCATAAACCAGAGCAGCCAGAGCTTTCACATAGACCGGGTTGCTATAAAAGAATCGCGGGTCCGGCGTTACGCCAAATGGTATCTCTCGAAACCCAAAGTGACTCTCAACGTCTTCATCCAAACTAAGAAATTCGGTCATTTTCTCTGTCTCCTTTACAAAAAGGAATCATTTCCCACAGTCTTTGCAGACTCGTCTGTGCTCGCGTCCGATTTTTGGGACAACCAAGACTCGTACGAGAAGAAAATGTTTTTGCTGCAAGTGGCCCGAGAACCAACTCATAATCCATTTCATTTTTCATTGTCAAGAGGGAATTGTTTGGTGAATCAACACGGATATGGGCAGGTTTGCACGCATGAAGGAGTTTCCCCGCCGGGAACGCGAGGCACGGGAGCAGAGACATGGACTCTGGCAGTTGCCCCGAGAGCCTTGACTCTTCCTCATCTCTGGCGATATATATGCGCCAGTTCCATGGCCAAATACTTAACTCCGCGCCGTTGTCCAAAGTGTGGTAATTGCTTCGGCGTGATCATCGGCGAGGTTCCGCGCCTCTTCCGTGAGATTCCGGTAACCGGTTTGTGCTTTGGTTGTCACTACCAAATTCACTGGACGTTAATTCGCACATCCACCACCCGGACGCAGAGAGATAAGTTTCGAGCGAGTAAGAAGACGGCACGAGCTGACAAGATAATCAACTAGGGAGGCGGAACGTAAGCGGCGCGCCTCTAACAAGCTCAACTTTTCTTTTGTAAGGACGATTCTCTACAATCTTCTTCCTCTCGAAGGTCGTGGCAGCTTTTACCTTGCTTTCAGTGGCTGCTGTTAACCAGGCAGGGAACGATCCGACAGCAATACTAAAAACTCCCGCGAGAAGTATTTTTAGTGGCTTCTTTTCGATACCTCCTTGAATCTGAGCATCCATAAAACAACAATCAAAGGAGCGGTCTTGACTCATGGCTCCGGCTCAAATTAATTATACGTGCGCTATCTTGGGATGATGCATGCCGTTAGCAGATGGGACATAGGTTCTTCTTCGCTAGGGCAACCGAACGAAGCGACAGACTTATTTGAAACCGTCGATCGCTGAATCATCAGCCCGGCAATTGTTCGGCTACAACTATTCTGAAACAGTTAAGAGCAGCGGTTGCTAACCTATTTTTGAGGATAGCACTGGCATTTGGCGTGACCACCGAACCACGTTGTCCCGCCTGTCGTAGCAAACTTGTCAGACGATCCCATCGAAGAAACCTATGGGAAAAGGCTCTAACCAATATTTCAATCCTTCCTTTCCGCTGCGTTGATTGTGGACATCGATTCTGGGGACGGAAACTGCCTGGCCTGCGGTGAGCCTCGCTGGCTGTGGATACCTTCAAAGATAAGCGAATTCGGTACATAGTTCCGTCAACATAAATAACGGCGCCAAAAAATCGCCTGCATTTTCCCTGTCCTATCTAAGAACTCGCCTTCTGGGTCAGATTTCTTGAAAATACGGTCGTAAGAATTCTTGACATATAAAATATTTGAATATAAATAATCAACAAGTCATTGAGAAGCCGTTCCCGCCCATCTGACGCTTAGGACAGCGTGAAAAAATGAACGCGCAAATCAAGGCACTTCGCATGTTCGGTCAAGGGACGCACCGCTTACGCCCCTTTCGAAATTCATACACCTTTGATCTTTATCGACGCAAGAATTTTGGGGAAATCAATCGGGGACAAGGAAACTGACTGGGATGCCAGAAACCTATTACGCTGACTTTCGGTCCTATCTAGAAGAACTTGATAAGCGCGGGAAGCTCCGCCGCTGGAAGCGGGCGATCAACAAAGATACCGAACTGATGCCGCTGATGCGCCTCCAGTATCGAGGAATACCGGACGAGCGACGGCAGGCATTTTTGTTCGACAACGTGTTCGACAGCCGAGGAAAAAAGCATGCCATCAAAGTCGTCACCGGCATGTATGGATCTTCGAGGGAAATCGCCGCTCTTGGATTGGGCTGTTGTGAGCCGCTGGAAATATATGAAAAGTGGCGCCAAGCGCTTGCGAAACCCATCGAACCCCAGCTGATCAACCGGGCTCCGGTTCAAGAAGTGGTCTACAGCGGCAGCGAGCTACGCGAATTCGGCGTGACGAGTTTGCCCGCGCCCGTTGAAGAGCCGGGGTTTAGCGGCGGGATCCGCGTTACGGCGCCGTTTATTACCAAGGATCCGGAGACCGGGACACGAAACGTCGGCATGTACAGTGGCCACTTCCGTGGCGAAGAGAAACTGATCGCTGGAATCGCGCGCACCCACCATGCGTCGCTCTATCATCACGCAAGCGCGGCGCGCCGAAACGAGCCGCTGCCCGTCGCCATCGTTCTTGGAGCGCTACCCGACATCAACTTCGTTTCGGCAGCGAATCTCCCCTATGGGCTGGATGAACTGGCCGTCGCCGGTGGTATCCGCGGTCGAGCCGTGGAGCTCGTAGCCTGCAAAACCATTCCCCTCGAAGTTCCAGTCGAAGCCGAGATTGTGATCGAAGGCGAGATGTCTGTCGACCAGCAGGAGCGTGGCGAACCGTTTAGCGATTATCCCGGCTATCTGATGACCGAGCGAGGCTTGCGTCCGGTGATCCATATAAAGGCCATAACCCACCGGCGTGATCCGATCTTCACGGCGATTCTTGTGGGATTGCCGCCCAGCGAATCGAACGGAATCTCCCGCACCTGCCGCGAGATGATGCTTTACAATTTTCTTAAATATGGCTGCGCCATGCCGGAGGTGTTGGAAGTGTCCTGTCCGGAAATGGGCGGGGGGTGGAACTGGTGGGTTATACGGATGCGAAAAAGCCATCCCAGCAAACCGAAGCAGGCGCTCCATGCGGCCACGGGCATGGACCCGACGAGCAAAGTCATTATCGTCGTTGACGAAGATATCGATCCGAAGGACCCGGACATGGTGATGTGGGCGCTGAGTTTCGCCATGCAGCCGCATCGCGACGTGCAAATCATTAGCGGTCGAGTGCCTCTACTAGATCCTTCGGCTTACTCATTGATGACGAATGCCGAAGATCGGAGTTTTCCGCCGCCCATCGGCTGTTCCGGATTGTTGATCGATGCAACCCGCAAGGGGCCCTATCCGCCCGTAGGATTGCCGAAGAAATCTTTCATGGAAGGCGCGTTGAAGATTTGGCAAGAGGAAAAGTTGCCGGAGCTGAAACTCAAAACTCCGTGGTTTGGCTATCCGCTCGGGCACTGGGATGCTCAGGATGACGCGCTGGCTGAAGCCGTAACACGCGGGGATTATTTTCAGTCCAAGCAAGAGAAAGGACGGGGTTAACGTGGTCAACCGAGAAACCAGCTACGAAAAATGGATGCGCGAGGAAAATATCCCAGTCGCCGAGGGGTACGGGATCGAAGACGTTACGACGTTGCCGCGAAAGCCTTGGGCGCGAACAGGCGGGAAGGGCGCTTATATTCAGCTCAAGGGCATGGAAGGGTTCACGGGCATGTACGTCTGTGAGATCCCCGGCGGCGGAGCCCTGCATATCGAACGGCATCTCTATGAAAAAGTCATTTGTATTCTTCATGGCTTTGGCGCGACGGAAGTATGGTCGGGCAACAACGGAAAGAAAATCCAATTCGAATGGCAGCAGGGAAGCCTATTCGCCGTTCCGCTTAACTGTACGCACCGAATGATCAACGGTAGCCGCGAGCCGGCGATTTTCTTGGCGGTGACAAGCGCGCCTTTAATGATCGACCTCTTGCACGACGTCCCGTTTGTGTTTGGTTGCGATTACAGATTCGACGAGCGGTTTGACGGGCGGGCCGATTATTTCGTGCCGACCTCAGAGCGGAAATTTCAGGGGGGCTTTTTTAACTGGGAATCCAACTTTATCGCGGATGCTCGCGGGGCGCTCGTGGATCCTTCCGAGGCGAAGGGGTACGGGGTGCGCATCACCTCGTTCGATATGGGCGGCAGCACTTTGGTCGGTCACCTCGCCGAGTGGCCGGTGGGGCGTTATCACAAAGCGCACTACCACACGGGGGGCGCGATTCTTTTGATACTCCGCTCCGAAGGGTACACCCTCATGTGGCCGCAGGAGGCCGGGATACGCCCGTACCAGTCGGGCAATGGCGATCAAGTTGTCAAAGTGAATTGGCGCGAGGGCAGTGTTTTGAGTCCGCCGACCGGTTGGTTTCATCAACACTTCAACACTGGAAAGGAAAAGGCGCGCCAATTAGCATTCCGCTACAGCAGCCAATCCGGGAAATATCTTTTCGGAGTCTGGAAAGCGATCAACAAGGAAGGTGTGCGTACCAGCATACGCGAGGGTGGAACGCTGATCGAATACGAAGACGAAGATCCGCAGATTCGCTCAGACTTCGAAGCTGCCATTGCGCAGGTCGGTGTGCCGATGGAGATGCCGGTTTTCACTTATCTGAATGATCTGTAGATAGGCATGTCATTCGAGGAAATCGGAACGGTCCGCGGTCGAACTATCGCTTCGACGATTCTTTTTCTCTTACTGCCCGCCCTTTCGTTATCGCAGACCGCCAAACCGAACTGGCAAGTTGAATGGGAAAAAACCCTCGAGGCAGCCAAGCGCGAAGGGAAAGTCGTTGTGTCTGTACCGACGAGCGCGGAGCTACGCAAGGAGTTGGAGGCGGGATTTCAGAAAAAGTTTCCGGGCATCGCGCTTGAGCTCAGCGTGGCGCGCGGGGCAAGCAACATCAACAGAATCGTGGAAGAACAAAAGGCGGGCGTGCGTAACTATGATCTCCATATCGGCGGGACGACTTCGATCATCACGGGCCCTCTGGCACAGAATCTTCTGGAACCTATCATGCCTTTGATGATCCTTCCCGATATCAGAGAGGCGAAGAATTGGTGGGGCGGTCATATCTGGGCTGATAATGCGAAGAAATATATCTACAGTTTTACGGCTTATGTGACCGAGACCGCTTGGTATAACACGAACCTGGTCAAGCCCGAAGAGATTACCTCCTACGATCATTTTTTGGATCCCAAGTGGAAGGGCAAGATCGCGATTTTGGACCCGCGCACGCCGGGCTCCGGAGAGTCCACCTGGGGTTTTTTGTGGAAAATCAAAGGAGAGCAATATTTAAATAAGCTTGCGGCCCAGGAGATGATCGTCGGTCGAAATCTCCGCCAACTGGCGGAAATGGTAGCGAGGGGCAGAGCGTCTCTCTCGATTGGTATTTCGTACTATACGTATTTGCCGTTCGTGAAGGCCGGTCTTCCCATCAAGCCCCTGTCGGTAATCAAAGAAGGTTTCTATGCAGCCTCCGGCAGCGGCAATGTTACAGCGCTGAAGAATGCGCCTCATCCTAACGCGGCAAAAGTATTCTTGAATTGGCTTCTATCGAAAGAAGGACAGACGGGTTTTACGACGGCGCTGGGGCAGCCTACGCGCCGCTTCGATGTGGACACGCAATGGACCAGAGAATTCGGTCATGTCGCCGCGAAGGAAGTTCTAACCCGGGAAAAATTTGATGAGTTGGAAAATAGCTCCGAAGACGTGGTGAACGAAGTTCGCAAACCAGCGATGGCGTTGGCAGAGAAGCTTTTTCAATGACGAAGCATTGAGAACTGTAATGTGAAAAATATTTATCGGATCATCGTGCTGTCGCTGTTGGGTTTCGTCGCCGGCACGGCGTCGGCTCAAACGAACCAACCGCGGCCCGCCGACTGGGAAAAAATCGTCGAAGCCGCCAGAAAAGAAGGCAAGGTGGTGGCGTCGATTCCGCCCAGCGCTGAGTTGAGAAAGCTCATGGAGTTGGCCTTTTCGAAGCGCTATGGAATCGGGGTGGAATTCGTTCCCGCGCGCGGCGGCGCGATTATCCGCCGGATGGTCGACGAAGCAAAAGCCGGCGCCCAATATTTCGATTTGCACATCGGCGGAACCGAATCTGTCATCAGCGGTCTCTTGCCTGAGAATGTTCTTGAGCCACTGGAACCGTTCTTGATTTTGTCCGAGGTCAAGGATCCCAAGCAGTGGTGGGGCGGCCACATCTGGGTCGATAACGCCAAACGTTTCGTCTACGCTTTCGACGCCTATCAGACGGTTAGTCTTTGGGCTAACCCCAACGAATACAAGGCGGCGGAGTTTCGTTCCTTCGACGATCTTTTGAATCCCAACCTGCAAGGAAGAATCGGCATCAGCGACCCGCGCACTCCAGGTTCCGGCTCATCCATGTGGTCGTACATGCTCTATACCAAGGGTGAGGACTATCTGAAAAAGTTCGTGGCGCAAAAATTATTCGTCACGCGGGACCTTCGTCTGCTTGCGGAGAATCTGGCCAAGGGGAAAATCGCCATAACCTCCGGTATCGGATATTCGGAGTTTTTCCCATTCATCAAAGCCGGTCTTCCGCTAGCCCCGCTGCCGGTGCCCAAAGAAGGCCTCTACGTCAGCGGCGGCTATGGAAATGTCACCGTTCTCAAAAATCAGCCGCATCCCAACGCCACTAAAGTTTTTGTGAACTGGCTATTGGGCCGGGACGGCCAGGAGCTTTTCTCTAGAGCGATGGGAGTAGGCACGCGGCGTCTGGATGTCGATACCAAGTGGCTCAAAGAGTTCGGCGTACTTGCAGCGAAAGACGGATTGACACTCGAACATTACTATAAATTGGAAAATCAATCGGAGGACAAGATCTACAAAATCAGGGAGCCCGGCGCCGCCATGGCGCGCAAACTTCTGGGGCAATAAAGGCTCTGTGGGTGAGCTATGAAACACATCTTTGTCTTTGTTTTGCTGGTTGGCTGGCATCTGCCATTGGCTCTGGCTCAATCGCCGCAGAGTGAATGGAACAAGATCGTTGAAGCCGGGAAGAAAGAGGGAAAAGTAGTCGTTTCGGTTCCTTCCAGCGCCGAGCTTCGAAAGGAGGTCGAACGAGTTTTCGAGCAGCGCTTTGGCATCGACGCGGAGTTGATCGCCGGAAGGGCGGCTTCGATAGTGGGAAAAATCCAGCAAGAGTTCAAGTCGGGCGTGCGTAACTTTGATCTCCACATGGGCGGCAGCGAGTCGATGGTCACGGGCCTTCTGTCGGAAGGCATCCTGGAGCCCTTCGAATCGTCGATGATGATTCCGGAAGTAAAAAACCCGAGCAACTGGTGGGGAGGCCACATTTGGATCGACAACGCGAAGCGCTACATCTATTCCTCTCAGGCCTATCAAACGGAAAACATCTGGTGCAACACGGACGCCGTAAAGCTGGATGAGATCCGCTCCTTCAATGACCTGCTAAGTCCAAAGTGGATCGGCAAAATCGGTTACCTCGACCCGCGCACCCCCGGATCGGGCACCTCGATCTGGTCATTCCTCTGGCAGCTCAAAGGGGAGGCCTACCTAAAAAAATTGGTGAGCCAGAAGATGTTCATCAGCCGCGATCAACGTGTGTTGGCGGAAAATCTCGCCAAGGGCAAGATCGCTCTGGTGGTCGGTCTGACGTATTACTCGTTTCTGCCCTTTATTAAAGCCGGGCTCCCGGTGAAACCGCTTCCCAACCCTCGCGACGAGGTTTATGTCAGCGGCGGCAGCGGCCACCTGACTATTATCAAGGGCGCGCCCCATCCCAATGCGACGAAAGCGTTCGTCAACTGGTTTCTCGGCAAGGACGGGCAGGAGATATTTTCCAAAGCGATGGGACAAGGCACTCGGCGCCTCGATGTCGATACTCAATGGTTGAAGGAGTTCGGTGTCATCGCGGCCAAGGACAGTCTGACACCGGACCAGTATCCGAAGTTGGAAAACCAGTCGGAGGAAAAGGTCTTCAAGGTGCGCGAGCCGGCGGCGGAATTGGCGCGGAAGCTTTTGGACTGAGAGGAAAGAACGATGTCTGAGAAATACTATGATGATCTCCGCGATTTTCTCGAAGTACTTCAAAAGCACGGTTTACTTTACCGCTGGAATCGCTCGGTCAACAAAGACAGCGAGCTGATGCCGCTCATGAGGCTACAGTATCGCGGCCGCTCGGACGCGGAGCGTCAGGCATTTCTATATGAGAACGTGACCGACGGCCAAGGGCGGCGCTACGATGTCAAGCTTCTAACCGGGGTCTATGGAGCTTCGCGCAGAATCGTAGGGTTAGGCATGGGTTGTGAAGACCCCGGGGATATTTACGAGAGATGGCGCCATGCAGTCGCGCGGCCGATCGAGCCGGTCATCGTGGCGAGCGGACCTGCTTACGAACAAGTTCATGTCGGCGCGGAGCTTGAAAAAATTGGCTTGACGATGCTTCCGGCGCCGGTTGAGGAACCGGGATTTAGCGGCGATACGCGTGTCACAGGTCCATTTATTACGCGCGATACCGAGACCGGCGTCCGCAACGTGGGAATGTACAGCGGCCACTTTCGACCGCCGAATCGTTTGCTTGCCGGAATCGGTCCGTCGCATCACGCCATGCTCTATCATTATCCCAACGCGAAGCGCCGCCGCGAGCCTCTGCCCGTGGCGATCGTTTTGGGTGCGCTCCCCGACATCAACTATGTGGCGGCTGCCAATCTCCCTTATGGCTTGGACGAGCTGGCTGTTGCGGGCGCGATCAGACACCGGCCTGTGGAGCTCGTGGGTTGTAAAACGGTGCCGCTCGAAGTTCCCGCTGAAGCGGAAATCGTGATTGAGGGAGAAATATCCACGGAGGAGCTGGAAAAGGAGCAGCCGTTCAGCGATTTCCCCGGATATTTGATGGTGGAGCGGCATCGCCGGCCGGTCGTGAAAGTCACGGCAATCACTCACCGGCGCAACGCGATGTTGACGGCGATCTTGGTCGGGCTGCCGCCGAGCGAGTCCAACGGCATCTCGCGCGCCTGCCGGGAGATGATGCTCTACAGCTTTCTGAAATACAGTTGCAATCTGCCGGACGTCCTGGAAGTCTGCTGCCCGGAGATGGGCGGAGGTTGGAACTGGTGGGTCATCCGCATGCGCAAGGGCCACCCAAGCAAACCTCAGCAGGCGTTGCAGGCAGCCTCTGGCATGGATCCGGCCAACAAAGTGATCATCGTGGTCGACGAAGATATCGATCCGAAAGATCCTGACATGGTGATGTGGGCGTTGAGCTTTGCCATGCAGCCGCATCGCGATGTCAGAATTATTACCGGGCGAGTGCCGTTGCTGGATCCTTCGGCCTACTCACTGATCAGCAAACCGGAAGAGCGCAGCTATCCGCCGCCTCACGGTTGCTCCGGAATCCTCATCGATGCGACGCGCAAGGGGCCTTATCCCCCGGTCGGATTGCCGAAGAAGCCGTTCATGGAGAAAGCGCTGGAGATCTGGCAGCAAGAGGGACTGCCGCCTTTGGCGCTGAAAAACCCCTGGTACGGTTACCCGCTGGGATTGTGGAGCGCGGAAGATGACGAGATGGCAGAGGCCGTGGCAAGAGGAGAGGCCGTTGGCCGCGAGGCGAAGCCGACAAAATAAGAGAACAGCCGATGCCCGCATCAGCGCCGCGAAAGACACAATGAGTATGGAGAAATTTTATAAACGCGAAAATCAATCGAAACAGAAGATCTTCAAAGTGAGAGACCCCGGCGCGGAGCTGGCACGAAAGCTTTTGGATTAGCAATTTGCGAGGCGGAGATGGAATCCCCCGAGTTTCATGAGATCACGCTTAAAATAAACGGTCGCGTTCATCAACTAAGCATCCCGTCGAATTGGACCTTGAACGACGTTCTCCGAAACCGATTGGATCTCACCGGCACGAAGAGGGCGTGCGATTACGGTGGCTGCGGTTCCTGCACCGTGCTCATGAACGACGTGGATGTTTACTCCTGTTCCATCCTGGCCGTGGAGGCCCAAAAAAAGGAAATTCAAACGATTGAAGGTCTGGGCGATAGTGAAAACCTCCATCCATTACAGAAGACGTTCGCGCTCTCCTATGCCGCGCAGTGCGGCTGGTGCACGCCCGGAATGATCATGTCGGCCAAGGCTCTGCTCGATCGCAATCCCCGCCCGACTGAATCGGAGGTGCGCGCGGCTCTTTCCGGCGTGTTATGCCGCTGCACGGGTTATTCGTCCATCGTCCAAGCCGTGCTTGACGCCGCATGCGTCATGAGAGGAGAGACGTGAGGCAAGAACTATTCACCGTTGGAAAGCCGGTTCCGCCCATTTACGGTATCGAGAAGGCGACAGGCACCTTGCGCTTTCCCGCCGACGTAAACCTTCCGAACATGCTCTGGATGAAGATCCTTAGGAGCCCGCACGCCCACGCGAAAATTCTCGACGTCGATGCGGCGGCGGCGCAAAAACTCCCGGGCGTGGTCGCGATCTTGACGCATAACGACGTGCCCAGAGTGCTTTTCGGCCCGTACCAAAATGAAATCTATCCTCTGGATGAAGAGGTGCGGTTTGTCGGTGACACCGTCGCGGCAGTGGCGGCGGAGGATTGGAATGTCGCCGAAGAGGCGGTGAGAGCTATTCGCGTCACGTACCATGTTCTGCCCGCGATCCATGATGCGGAATCCGGCGCAAAACCGGATGCTCCTGACGCCGTGCTGAACTATCCCGAAGCTCAAGAGATCAAGGCCGGCGACATCAGGCCGGAGCAGCTGGGAACGTTCGGCAATATCATCGGTCTCCGGGAAGGCGGTCCGACGGTGGTGAACGAGAGAGGCGATGTGGAGAGGGGATTGGAGCAGAGCGACGTCGTGGTCGAGCGAATATTTAGACAGTCCGAGGTCAACGCGGTGAGCCATGAGCCGCGCGCCTGTGTCGCCCTCTGTGAAAATGGCAAGTGCACTCTGTGGTGTTCGGTGCAAGATCCTTATCGCCTTCAAGACAGTGTGGCGCGGGTTCTCAATTTACCTATGGACGCCGTGAGGGTCGTTGCGACCAACCTGGGCGGCGCCTTCGGCGTCAAGGTCACCGGTCGATTCGCGATTCTCTGCGCGCTCTTGGCGCGCCAGACGGGAAAGCCGGTCAAAATCTGGTTTACCCGCGAAGAGGAAAGCCTTGACTCACATAACCGGTCGGCACTGACGCATTACGTGAAAGCAGGAGCGAACAAAGACGGCTCGCTTACCGCCATCAAGGTTCGCACGTTTCTCGACAACGGCTATTGGCCCTATGGAGGTTTGGGACAAAACATCGCTTTTGCAATCTGCACTCGGCCCATCGATCTGTATCACCGCTGCCCGAACGTCAAATGGGAAGTTTTTGCCGTGAGGACCAATCGTCCGAGCACCGGTCCCTACAGAGGCCGGGCCGATGCCGAAAGTCACTTTCCCATAGAATCGGTGATGGACGAGCTGGCTCACTCAATTCAGATGGACCCCATCGAATTTCGCCTCAAGAACCGAATTCACGAGGGGGATGATTTGTGCTCCGCCCCGAAGAAAGTCGTCTCGACGGTGTGGGTCGAAGAAGCGGCGCGCAAGGGAGCCGAGACTATCGGTTGGGAACGAAGAGCGTCCTTGTCCACTTCTAGTCAAGGAGCGCGTAAAAAAGGAATGGGCATGGCCATGGTGATCCATAGTTGCGGGAGCAATCCCGCGGGCACTTCGCAGGCTGAAGTCACCATTGACAGCGAAGGCCGGATTTCTCTTTTCTCCGGAACGGCGGATCAGGGCTCGGAGCAGCAGACGACCCTGCGCCAGATGGTCGCTGAAGTTTTGGGCGTCAGACTCGAGGAGGTCGGTGGCTGCAACGCGGATACCTTAACGTGCCCTTTCGATTCAGGTCCGTTTTCCAGCAGAACGGTTTACGCGACGGGCATCGCCGCAAGCAGAGCGGCAGAGGAGGCGAAAAGAAAATTGCTCGAGGGCGCGTCGCTTCTTCTCGACGAAGAGGTCGGCAATCTCGACATTGGCATCAATTTCGTTTGGGCGCGTTCCGATTCTTCCAAGCGAGTGCGGCTGGGCGAGCTTGCGCGTCTAGCCGGCGGCTCCATCAGCGGCAAGGGGATTTACAATGGCAAGAACGATCAGTTATTCGCTTACGGCTTCGCGGCCGCCTTTGCCGAAGTCGAAGTCGACGTGGAGACGGGCGAGGTCAAGATTCTCCGCTTGGTCTCGTCGCATGACGTGGGACGCGCCATCAATCCTATGATCGTCGAGGGGCAAATCTTGGGCGGCGCAGCCCAGGGACTGGGATATGCACTGAGCGAAGGATTCTATTTCGATCCGAGGACCGGCACCGCGCTCAATCAATGGTTTCTCGATTTACACACTCCCTCTATCCTGGATACACCGAATATCGAGCCGGTAATTGTTGAGCTCGGCGAGCCGACGCATCCTTTCGGCGCCAAAGGATGCTCGGAGATCTCTTACGTCGGAGTCGCCCCGGCCATCGCTAACGCGATCTACCATGCTACCGGAGCTCGCGTGACGGAGCTGCCGATGACTCCCGATGTTGTCCTCAAGGCGCTGCAGGATGCGAGGAGGAGCATCGTTTGATCGATTTTAAGCATATCGACGCCGCTTCGACGGAACATGCTTTGTCGGTCCTGGCTCAATACGGTCAAGGGGCGCGGCTCTTGGCGGGCGGCCAAGATCTTCTGTTTCGGATCAAAAAATACATCGTCAAGCCAGAGTGCGTGATTAATTTAAAGACCATCCCGGGCTTAAATTACATCCACTCTAATCCGCGGGACAATCTCCGAATCGGCGCGCTCACGACCTTATCGGCGATCGCTCACTCTGCCGCGTTGCAGCAGAGCTACACTGTCTTGGCCCAGGCGGCAAGCGTCGTCGCGTCGCCCCAGATTCGCAATATGGGAACTCTGGGAGGAAACGTCTGCCAAGATGTTTGGTGTTGGTATCTTCAGGACGGATTTTCCTGTTGGAAATCCGGTGGGAAGTTTTGTGACTTGGCGGGCGGCGATAGCCGCTATTACGGCAGCATCATGGGTGGCCACCTTTGTCTTTCCAATCATCCATCGGATACCGCGGTGGCCCTCGCCGCGCTGGACGCGCGAATTCACGTGACCTCTCCGCGAGGTCACCGCGTAGCGGCGATCTGTGACTTTCTTCCCGGACACACCTGGGTGGATGGCCGGCTGCAATCCCACTCTCTTCCATCCGACGAGATCGTGACGGAAATAGAAATCCCGTTTCGTCCGACGCGCAGTGCTTACGTCAAGTTCGCCTTGCGAAAGTCGTGGGATTTCGCCATCGCGAGCGTCGCGGTGAGCGCCGTGATTGAGGGTGGCATGTGGGACGACGTCCGAATCGTTCTGGGTGGTATCGCAACCTCTCCTTACAGAAGCCGGGAGGCTGAAGATCTTTTGCGGAACCAGCCGATCAACGAAGGGTTGGCAACGGCGGCGGCGGACGCGGCACTCCAGCAGGCAAAGCCGCTTAAAATGAACGGCTACAAAGTCGATTTGAGCAGAACTCTGGTACGGAGAGCTTTGATGGCCTTGGTCGAATGAATCTGTGTTGCAATCGCGACATTGACATAGCTGTCATTCTGAACGGAGTGAAGAATCTCGACCGATTGACGTTGCGACACAATCTCACAATGGGAGAGGTCAAACAGAGGGAGCTGTTAAAAAGGCGCCGATTGGTCTTGTTGGGTGCCGAAGGACAAAAGAAACATTTTTGACCGAATGGAGTTGAGTCAATGGCGGTAAGAGACTTGCGCGAATGGATCGATGACCTCGAAGAAAGAAACGATCTCAAGCGCATCAAAGCGGAAGTGGATTGGAACGAAGAAATCGGCGCGATTACGAGGGAAATATCGAGTCAACACGGGCCGGCGCTTTTATTTGAGAACATCAAAGATCATCGCAAGACCGTCTGCCGGCGGTTGTTCACCAACGGCACGGGAACGAGAGAAAGGGTTTGCCGAATTCTCGGTGTTTCGCAAGAGACCTCTTACCGTGAGCTGGTCACCATTTTTAAAGATCGTTTCTCGAAACCGGTAAAGCCGCTCACGGTGAGCAGCGGGCCCGTCAAAGAGAATATCGTCAAAGGGAGCGCCGTCGATGTGTTGCAATTCCCGGTTCCTAAATGGAATCCCCACGACGGCGGCCGTTTTATCATGACCTCCGCTAGCGTCGTTACCAGAGATCCGGAAACCGGGAGGCTCAACGCCGGTACCTATCGCGGCATGATCGCGAAAAAGAATACCATCGGCGTCTTGCTGGCGATGACCCAAGGATGGGGCAAGCACTTCAGCAAATACAAAAATCGCGGCCAAGAGATGCCCGTTGCCGTTGTCATCGGTTGGGACCAGAGCTTGTTCATAGCGGCTTCGACGCCGGTCAATCATCCCGAATACGAAATGGCGGGTTCGCTGCGAGGCGCGCCGGTGGAGCTGGTCAAATGCGAAACCAACGATCTGCTGGTTCCAGCGTCCGCGGAAATCGTTCTTGAAGGATTCATTTCTCCGGATCCGAAAACGTTCGAACCCGAAGGTCCGTTCAGCGAATATCCGGGCTATTACGCAGGTCGAACAACGCCGAAACACGCCATTCGCGTGGAATGCATCACTCACCGAAACGACCCGATCTTTCATGGCTGCTTAACCGGGTCGAGCCCGGGACGAACCAACGAAGGGACGACCTGGACGCCCGCGACTTTTTCCGCGATGGCATGGCAGTACCTCGAAGAGGCTGGGGTGCCGAATGTGACCGGAGTGTGGCGCGGCAAATGGCCCGAGCTCTTGCGCGTGCAGATTCGCAAGAGCCATCGCGGCCACGCGCAGCAAGTCGCCGCAGCACTGTGGGGCTGCCATCTCGCCAATTACGCGGGAAAGCATCTGATCGTCGTCGACGACGATATCGACATTCACGATTGGGAAGCGATCGAGTGGGCGCTCTGTTACCGGCTCAACGCCGGCCTCGGCGATATCACGACGTTTCCGGGAACGTCGGGCTCCATGCTCGATCCGAGCGTGCCGTTGGAGGAGAGAGATTCGGTAAAGTACGGCCACGGTAAGTGGACCCGCGTCTTGATCGACGCCACCATCAACTGGGAGCTCGAGCCACAGGAGCAGTACGGCGGCAGCCGCTATCCTCCGTTGGGCACGGCGATCTCGCCGGAGATGGCGGCGACGCTCAAGCGCAGATGGAAAGAATACGGCTTCTGAAACAAAGGCGATGTCAGTGCCCGTAGCGCGCAAGTTTTTATTGGATTGCATCGTGATGCTTGCGGTTGGCCTTAATTACGCAGGCGCCGCGTTTGCCGCAGAGCCTCACAAAGCAATACATCTGAAGGTCGGTTACGCGTCGATTACCGGAAACCGTATTCCCCTTTGGGCAGCTCAAGACATGGAATTTTTCGCGCGCAAAGGTTTGGAAACGGAACTGATCTTCATCGCCAGCTCTTCGCAAGGGATGCCGGCGCTGCTCGCGGGAGAGATCCCGATTTACTCGGGCTCCCTCGAAACCGCCGCCCAGGCTGCCGCGATGGGCGCGGATCTGATCATCATCGCCAGCAGCGAACCGACGCAGTACAGGCTTATCGTTCAGCCTGGAATCAAAAGCGTGGCGGATCTCAAAGGAAAGAAGGTCGGCATCGACCGCATCGGCGGGGCCAGCTACTACGCTACGCGCCGGATGCTGGAAAGATTGGGACTCAGGCCCGAGGACGTCGAATACGTGCAGATTGTCGGTGGTGGTAATCAAAGAGTCGTTGCGTTTCGCTCGGGAATGGTTAGCGCCGTGGCGAGCACCGTCGAGCGCTTCGAGCGGGCCGGCATTCCTTATCACGCCTTAGCGGATGCCATGGAAATGGGCATTCGAATCCTTGGTAATTCCTACATCACGACGCGCGCCTTTCGCGATCAAAACCGCAATACGGTTCAGCGCTTCATCACGGCGCTCGTCGAAGGAACGCAGTGGACCAAGAATCCGAAAAATCGCCCCGCCGTTTTGGGAATCGTGGGACGCCGTCTGCGCACCGATGACCCGGGGGTGCTCGATTTGAACTATCGTATGTACGTGGACCCTCTCTCTCCGTTTCCGTACACCAAGCTGGAGGATCTGCGGAGAAATGTGACGGACCTGGCGGAAAGCAACCCCCGCTTGCGGGACTTAAATGTGGCTGCCTTGGTGGATAACAGCTTCATCCAGCGAGTCCAGCAACGATAAGGAGGAAAGGTGAAACAAGCGAAAGATCTCAGGAGCTTTCTCGCCGACGTGAAGCGACGCTATCCCGAGGAGTTGATCACCGTCGAGCGCGAATTGGATCTTCGCTTCGAGATCTCGGCGCTGCTGGTCAAGCTGGATCGCGCCCATAAATTTCCTATCACGCTGTTCACGAAACTTCGGGATGTCGAAGGAAAGTCATGCGGGTTTCCCTTGCTATCCAACCTTTTTGCCAGCCGGCGGCTCTGCGCCCTGGCGTTCGATTCTTCAACCGAGAAGGTCGGTCTGGACTACGACGTGCGCACCCAGGTGCTGAAGTCGCCCGTTGTTGTGGGCAGACCCGAGGCGCCGGTGAAAGAAGTGATTCGCAAGGGAGATGAAGTCAACCTCTTGGATTTTCCCGTCCCGCTGCCTTACCACATGGAGGGAGGCCGGACAGTCCTCGGTTCCGTCGTCACGACGGTAGATAATCACAGCGGCAATATCTACAACTGCGCTTATCAGACCTTGCGGCTCCTCGGCCGAAGGAAGGTCACAGTGGGGCTCGGCGAGGGAACCCACAATTGGGAGCGCTATCGGGAGCGCGTTGAGAGTACCGGTGACGGTCTGCCGGCGATCGCCTGGATCGGCCATCACCCCGCGGCTTGCATGGGCGCTTTGACGCGCGTGCCCATCGACGTGGATGAATACTCAGTCATCGGCGGCGCATTGACAGAGCCGCTGAGGCTCACGCCGTCGGAGACATGGGGAGAAAAATTTCTTGTGCCCGCCGACGCCGAGATTGTAATCGAAGGGATCATCCCCCCTAAAGAGCGGGGGCGCCACGGCTTACGCGCGGACTATGCGCGCTATTATTCCCCGGAGACGCTCAGGCCCGTCATGGAGGTGCAGGCGATCACACATCGCCGCGACGCCATCTATCATGACATTCACCTGGGAGGGCGGGACCAGGATCATTTGGGCGGAATCCCGCTCGAAGGCTCGCTCTACCGCGCTATCAAGCAAGCGGTGCCGACGGTCAAGAACGTTCACCTCCCATCCTCGGGCTGCAGCCGCTTTCATGTTTATGTCCAGATCAAAAAGACCGCCGCCGGCCAGGGACGCGAAGCGATCGTCGCGGCGCTTGGCGTGGACCGCAGGGTGAAACATGTCGTGGTCGTAGACGAAGATATCAATATCTTCGACGATGCCGAGGTTCTTTGGGCCGTCGCCACGCGCAGCCGTTGGGACCGCGACCTGGTGGTGATTCCAAATATGATCACGACCACCCGCGATCCGACTGCCTATGCCGGAAGCCCCGGGGATCTGAGCTATCACGCCTACACAGTGGCCAAAGGCGGCATCGATGCGACGATGCCCGCGCCGCCCGAGCCCTTCGAGATCAGGATCAAGGTACCCGACGAGGTGATGAGCAAAATTCAGCTTCGGGACTATGTCGGCAACGACCTAGTGTCGAAGATTCCGCTGGACGCGTGAGGGGAGGAATTTATGGCCAGCTCTATGAGAGTGATCTGTCCTGGATGCGATCAGGAATTTCTCGTTTCGCCCCAGTTCGAGAGGCTGAAGATCGCGGCCAAATGCCCGTTCTGCGAAAAAGAATTTCCCATTGAACAAGCGAAGAAGGTGGTCCGCCCGAGCCCGATGCTGTTGGTCAAGTGATGTACAAAGGATAAGAAGATGGCCCGGCCGCTCCTCAAACAAAAGACCAAACCCTACTTTCGCGATCTCAGGGAGTTCATTTCTCTTTTAGACGAAACCGGGAATCTCCATCGTATCGCCGCGAGGATCGAGAAAAACACCGAACTGATGCCTTTGGTCAGATGGCAATATCAGGGTTTGCCGGACAGCCAGAGAAAAGCGTTCCTGTTTGAAAACGTGACTGACCCACGAGGGGGGAATTACGATTGCAAGGTTGCAGTCGGAGTGCTCGGTGCTTCGCGCGAGATCTACCAATTGGCGCTTGGTGTGACGGAGAAAGATGGCGCGGGAGGCGTGGCGGAGCGCTGGAACCATGCCTTGAGCCATCCAATCCCGCCGAGGTTAGTGAAGCGAGGACCGGTAAAAGAGGTCATTCTCGAAGAGAGAGAGATTTCCCGGCCCGATGGAGGGTTGCTCCGGTTCCCTGTGCCCATCAGCAACCCCGGATTCGACGGCGCGCCGTTTCTTACCGCTCCTTACGTCGTAACGAAGGATCCTGAGACAGGGGTTGCCAACGTCGGCACCTATCGCTGCATGATCAAGGGGCCGAACAAAACCGGAGTCAGCGTCTCGCCGGCGCAGCATATCGGTATCCACTTTCATAAATGCAAGGAGAGAAAGATCCCTTTGCCCGCGGCCATCGTGCTGGGGTGCAGCCCGGCCATCGGCTTGGCCAGCGTGGCGAAGGTGGGTTACGACCGCAATGAATATGCCGTGGCCGGCGCTATCGCCGGCGAGCCGATTTCGCTGGTCAGGTGCGAGAAGGTCGATCTGGAAGTGCCAGCGACAGCGGAGATCGTCATCGAAGGGGAGATTCCCACCGACCACATGGAGCCGGAGGGGCCGTTTGGCGAATTCACCGGCTATATGGGCGGCCAGCTGATGAACGGCGTTTTCCTGGTGAAATGCATCACCCATAGAAAGAATCCCATCCTGCAAATGTTTACCGAAGGCGTTCCGAGCGAGAGCGGAATTATGCGCAAGATGGGGTATGAAGCGACGCTCTACAAGCTTTTGAAGTATGACTGCAATATCCCCGCCGTGATCAATGTGACCTTGCACGAGTCGAGCGGCAGTCGAAAATATGTGGTCATTCGCATGCGCAAGACCAACCCCGCGCAGCCCTGGCAGGCGCTTCAGGCCGCCGTGGCATTGGATCCGAGCCACGGAAAAATTCTGGTTGCCGTGGACGAGGATATTGATTCTGAAGACGCCGACTCGGTCAACTGGGCCATCAGCTTTCGCATGCAGCCGCACCGCGACGTCAAAATCACCACGCATAAGTTCGCCGGGCTGGATCCGTCGGCGGCGCCTCCAGGCTCGCCCCACACCGAGGCGCGATTTCCATCGCCTTCCGGCTGTTCGGCGATCATGATTGACGCCACCCGCAAATGGCCCTATCCGCCGGTCGCACTGCCGGCGAAAACATTTATGGAAGCGGCGAAGCATAGATGGGAAGAACTCGGTTTACCGCCGCTTCAACCAAAGATGCCATGGTACGGTTACAGTCTCGGATACTGGGGCGAAGAAGACGAAGAAAATGCGGAGTTGGCGGTGAGAGGCGACTATCGCAAGGTCGCCGCCCGCCTGCAGAAAAAGGCAATTAGGCTGTGAGATACACGGAGCGCTAGAAGGCGAAAGAACTAGAAGAATTTTAATAGGAGATTGAACGAATATGGATGCTAACGTGCGACGTGTCGGGATCGCCAGAGCAAAGGCAAAAACCTATTACGAGCGCTGGATAGAAAAGGAAGGTGTTCCGATCGTCGAGGGATTCGGCGTTACCGACGTACGAAAAATCAATCTGGGAGCCTGGAAACGCTTGGGTTGTGAGGGGGCGTATCTTCAGTTCCGCGGTCTGGAAGGGATCACCGGCATATATATAGGCAAGATCGCTCCGGGCGCGGCGCTCGAGCCCGAAAGGCACCTTTACGAAAAAGTGATTTACATTATTCAAGGGGAAGGGGTCGCCGAAATTCAGCAGCGCAATCGCGTGCCCGATTCCATCGCCTGGCAGGCGGGAAGTTTGTTTTCCCCGCCCTTGAACACGTTGCACCGTCTCATCAATTATTCGAAGGCGCCGGCAATTTTTTTAGCCGTGACGACCGCGCCCATGGTGCTGGACCATTTTCACAATGAACGATTCGTTTTCAACAGTGATTTTTCTTTTGTGGATCGCTACGACGGGGAAACGAATTATTTCGAGCCCAGCGACGAGCGCTATCTGACGACCAATAACCGGCAGTGGATTTGGGAAACGAACTTTATTCCGGATGCCCGAAAGGCGCAGATCGACGCCCAGGAGCAGAAGGGGGCCGGCGTTAATCTCACCCAGTTTGAGATCTCGGACAACACGTTGATCGGCCATCTTGCGGAGTGGCCGGTCGGAAGATATCACAAGGCGCATTATCACGGCGGCGGAGCCGTCCTAGTCATCTTGCGCTCTGAAGGCTATTCGCTCATGTGGCCGAACGATCTCGGAACAAAACCTTACGAAAGCGGCTACCGCGATCGAGTGGTGCGAGTGGATTGGGCGCCGGGCAGCGTGTTCAGCCCGCCGACCAATTGGTTTCACCAGCATTTCAATACCGGTTCGGAGCCGGCGCTCCAATTGGCTTTACGTTGTGGGAGCCATAAATTTCCTCTGGGTATTCGAGTTGCAGCGATTCGAGCGGGAGTGTACACCTCGGTGAGGCAGGGCGGAACGTTGATCGAATATGAAGACGAAGATCGGGAGATTCGCCGAGTCTATGAAGCGGAGTTGGAAAAGAAGGGGATTGCCCCAGACATGAGTTTTGATACGGCTGCCAACGATGACGGATAAGCCGGGCCGATTGCGCATGGGAGTTCGAGCGGAGATTAAGTGATGGATGAGAAATCCCCAGCGATGGGCCAGACCGTGACCTTTGCAAAACCGAACATCTTCCCGATGGCGCGGTGGCATATGCCGTCACTGCCCATGGCAATCTTGCTTGTGACAGTCGGCTTTCTTGTCCTGACGCCTTTAGGATTGATGATTCTCAACAGCTTCCAGATCGCTCGGCCCGGCGAGCCCATCGTTTGGGGGATGGACGGGTGGGCGAAGGCATTCCGCAGTCCAGGCATCATCAGAGCGATGACCAACACCTTTACCTTGGCGATTACGCGGCAGTTGATCGCCTTGGCCGTCGGAGTTTTCTTCGCTTGGTTGATCGCGCGAACGGATCTACCGATGAAGGGGCCGTTGGAATTTCTTTTTTGGCTATCGTTTTTTTTACCCGCGCTACCCCAAACCATGGGATGGATTCTGCTGCTCGATCCGAAATACGGGCTGCTGAATCAGGGAGTGCAAGCTCTCGGGCTGTCTGAACATGGACCTTTCAACATCTATTCTTTTTGGGGCATCGTCTGGGCGCATCTCGGCGGAACCGTCGCGGTCAAGGTCATGTTGCTCAGCCCGGCTTTCCGCAATCTGGATGCGGCCCTCGAAGAATCTTCGCGCATCTCGGGCGCAAGCGGGCGGCATACGTTTTTTCATATCATCGTACCTATCATGGCGCCGGCGATTCTGGTCACGACGATTCTCGGAATCATTCGGTCGTTGGAAGCGTTTGAGATCGAGCTTTTGCTCGGCACGCCGATCGGTCTTCAGGTTTATTCAACGAAAATTCATGAGCTCGTCACCTGGGAGCCTCCCCAATTTCCCGCGGCCATGGCCTTGAGCACGGTGTCGCTGGGAATTCTTCTGCTGATGGTCGCGCTCCAGCGCGGTTACATCGCCCATCGCAGCTACGTGACCGTCACCGGACGCGGCTTCAGTATTCGCCCCACGCGCCTGGGTCGCTGGCGCTATCCGGCGCTCGCCGTGGTGCTTCTTTTTGCCTTGATCATGACGGCCGTTCCCACGGTTCTGTTGGTCGCCGGAACCTTCATGAAGCTTTTCGGATTTTTCAACATTCCCCAGCCTTGGACACTCGATAACTGGCGGGCAACGTTGACGGACCCGGTGTTAGTGCGCTCCGTGTGGAATACCATCGCCATCGGGGTCGGCTCCGGCGCGGTCGGGATCTTATTCTATTCGGTGATCGCGCATGTCATCGTCAAAACGAATCATCGCGGCGGATGGCTTCTGGATTTTCTCTCGTGGCTGCCCTGGTCCATCCCCGGCATCCTTCTCGGGGTCGCACTGATGTGGACGTTTCTGCAGACGAGAATTTTCCTGCCGATCTACGGAACGATATACGTGCTGATGATCGCCATGGTGATCAAGAGCATGCCTTTGGGCACCCAGCTCATCAAGAGCGTTTTTTTGCAACTCGGTAACGATCTCGAAGAGGCGTCGAAAGTTTGCGGCGGAACCTGGGTTGACACTTTTCGGCGCGTCATTTTTCCATTAACCATGCCCGCCCTCATCACGGTCGGCTTGATCGGCTTTATTTCCGCGGCGAGAGATATTAGTACGGTTGTGCTGCTCGGTACGGGCAAGTCACGGACGCTTTCACTTCTGATGTTGGACTTTGCCGCCGGCGCCGAGTTTGAAAAGGCTACGGTGGTCGCGGTGATCATCGTCGGCTTGGTTGTTGGAGCGGCATTGTTCGCTCGCGCCATCGGCGGACAGGTTGGGGTGAGAGAATAGGAGCCAAATATGGATGAAGTCATAAGGAAAAGATACGCGCGCAAATCGGCTTTTCTGGAATGGTGCGATGCGGAGGGGCTGAAAGTGATCGGCGGCTATGGTGTCGAAGATCTTCGCACGGCGCCGCTGGAAAATTGGGATCGTCTGGGTGGTCCGGCGGCTTATTGCCACTTGGAAGGATCCCAGGGCTTCGTCGGCGCGATGATCGGAGAAATTCCCGCCGGCAAGAACCTAAAGCCGATGCACCATATGTACGAGGAGCAGGTGCTGATTCTTACCGGACGGGGCGCTACTCAGTTTTGGAGCGAAGGCTCCAAGGATCTGATCACGCTGGAATGGCAAGCCGGAAGCCTTTTTTCCCCGCCGATCAACTGCAAGCATCAGCACTTCAATGGCTCAGCACAGGAGCCCGTGCGCTTCGTGGCGGTGAACAATGCGCCGCTGATCGTGAATATTTTCCATTCTCCGGATTTCGTCTTCAATGTCCCTTATGAGTTCAAAGATCGCTTCTCCGGCCAGAAGGATTTTTTCAGCAGCGAACTCAAGCCGGGAGAGTTGGAAGATCGCGTGGTGAATTTCATCCCTGATGTGGATGCCGTCCAACTAGATTATCACCCCGAAAGAGGGATCGGTTTCAGCCGCCTCGGCATTCATCTCTCCGGCAACTCCATGGTCGGTCACATCATGGCGATCGAGTCTGGCTCTTATAAGAAGGCTCATCAGCACGGTCCCGGAGCACAGGTCATAGTTTTAGACGGTAAAGGATATTCACTGATGTGGCCTCCGGGAGGGAAGTTCGTGCGCTTCGATTGGAAGAGGGGGAGCCTATTTGTTCCTCCGGAAGGTTGGTTCCATCATCACTTCACCACAAGCCGCGAGGCCGCTCGGCATCTGGCATTGAGGCGCGGTCTGCTCAAAGTCGGCCATCCTTGGATGCCGACGGTCAGCCAGTACGAGGGCGGTCACCTGCTCGAGCATGAAAACGAGCCGCCGGAAATCCGCACCATGTACGAAGAGGAACTCAAGAAAGAAGGGGTACCGCTCCGCATGCCGCCCATCGAACGGCGCTCATAGGAGTTTTCCTTTGCCTGAGAAATTTGTTGCCAACCCAGGAATTCGGTTGCCTTCAAGCAAATCTACCGCGCCGGCAAAGGGCCGGCCGCGTTGAGCTTCTTAAACAGATCGACAATTTTCGGATCCGTAGGCAGCTCTTTGACCGCGCGCTCCATCTCCTCCGGCATCAGCGGTGTCGGTTCTTCGCCGACAAACTTTTTGTAGTCCTTCTGGAATTCAGGATCGTTCAACATCTTAGCCATGGCTTCCCTCAGGATCTTTACCTGTTCTTTCGGGGTGCCGGGAGGCAAGATCGACGGAGTGCCGAATCGTCTGAAGGTGCGAATCATCGCCAATAATCTTCGCTCTCGTTCCGACTTAGTAAACTCTTCGATCTCCGGTAGGCGGTCAAATCCGGGTTGCTTGAGGCCTTTGGGGACTTCCATGATCGCATGGATGTCGATGGCGCCTTTTGCCAGCAAGTCGGCATTTCGAATCATCAACGTGTCAGGATTGTTGATGCGGCCATCCAATTCTCCTCTGACCAATGCCAGATCGAGTTCCGTTCCGGAATATCCAACGACGAACTTGGGATCCTTGAACCCCATCAGATACGCGAACAGCCGGCCGACGAAGTAGTTTGAGTGGCCCACGGCCTGAGCGCCAATTCTAATCCCCGTGGCTGAACGCAAGGCATCTAAATTTTTCAGGCCGGCTTCCCGCCTCGTGATGAAGACCCAGTGGTAGGTGCTATGAGGTGAACCCAAATAGATCAGTTTGTTAAGGTCGTACAAGACACCTTTTTCACCGAGAACGGCGTTGGCTACCAGACCGCCGCCGATGCGACCGATGGTCAGGCCGTCGGGGCGGGCGTTTTTATAGACGTGGTTGGCGGCCTTGATTCCCCCTCCGCCCGGCATGTATTCGGATACAATGGTTGGCTGTCCGGGAATATGTTTTTTGAGATAGGGCAGCATGGCTCGCGTCATCACGTCCGAGCTACCGCCCGCTTCAGTGCCCTGAACCACCGTGATCGTCTTTCCTTGATAGAAAGGAGTTTGGGATAAAACGAACGAGGGAAAAAATAAAATCACCGCGCTCAGAACTGACTGAACTAGAAGTTTAAGCCGATGTTTCTTTAACTTCATCGTTAGTTCTCCTTAGGGTAACTACAAAACAAAAGGGAAGATCACGATTTCCCCTCTTTGGCAAAGAGGGGCCAGGGGAGATTTCGGCAAACACGCTCGGTTTCACATCCCAGAAGAAATCCCTCTTAATCTCCCTTTGCTAAAGGGAGAAATTTTGTTCGTACCTCTACAGCCTTTATTCGACACAATTCTAGCTACCGCGGCGGAAGTGGACCATGATCGGCCATCTTCTTATAGAGCCCGACGATTTCGGGATCACGCGGCAACTCCCGGATAGCGGTTTCCATCTCTTCTCCGGTGAGAGGGGTCGGATCGTTAGCCATGAGTTTTTTAAATTCCTTGTGAAACTCAGGATCCTTGAAAGCCTTGGCGATGGCCCCGCGTAGAATTTTCACGACTTCTACGGGTGTTCCCGGCGGTAAGATATAAGGCCAGCGCGGGTAGAGAAACGTGCGAAACAGGTTTAGCAGTTGTCGCTCTTTTTCGTTCGTGGCAAACGTGTCGAGCTCGGGGACTTTGGGCAAACGTGGATCGAACTTCCCTTTGGGGATCGTGATGCTGGCGTGAACATTGAAGAGCCCCTTTTCGAACGCCTCGCGGTTTCGCTGTAAGATCGTATCCGCACCGTTGGCTCGCGCGTCCACTTCGCCCTTGGCGAGAGCAATGTCGAGTTCCGGGCCGCCGTAGCCGACGACCATCTTGGGATCTTTGAGGCCGAGCAAATAAGCGAACATGCGGCCGCTCACGAAGATCGGATGGCCGACGGCCTGCGCGCCGATCCTGAGCCCGGTGGCTGCGCGCAGTTTTTCCAAGCTGTCGAGCCCCGCCTCTTTGCGGCTCACGAAGACATAGGGGTCGCCGCTCTCCGTAGAGCCCAGATAAATGAGCTTGTCGAGATCATACTGCGTTCCTGCTAGCCCGAGAATCGGACCCGCGACTAGGCCCGCGCCCACCGCGCCGATCGTAAACCCATCGGGTTTTGCAGTTGAATAAATATGATTCGCCGCCTTCCTTCCTGCGGCGCCGGGCATGTTCTCAACTACGATGGCCGGCTCTCCGGGAATATACTTTCTGAAAAAAGGGATGAGCGCTCTCGCCTGCATGTCGCCCGTGCCTCCGGGCTCGCCGCCCCGGATGACTTTGATGGTTTTCCCCTGGTAATAGGGAAGTTGAGAGAGCGCAATGCTGGGCGCCGAACCCGAAGCCAGCAGCAGGAAAAAGATTGCGCCGCAGATTTTTTCGGATCGCATATCAGCCTCCTCGTTGTGGAAGACCGTCGCGCAGGGTATTTGTTAGCCGAAAAGAATTCCCGCAGGCCACCTCGTCTCCAGCATGTATTCGAAGAGACCCCAGACGAGCCCATAGGCACAGGCTGTCATAATCAGTGAGGTGGTCCACTTTTCTCTCCCTTCAACGAGAGCGTAGAGGAAGATCAGGAGAGGAAGACTGACTACGATGCCCAACAGCCAGATGCCCAAGGCACCACCGATGAACCAAGCAAAAAAAGTTACGGTGCGCCGAAGCTCGACCTTCTTATCCAACTTCACATCATAGACCTCATCCATCTCGATGCCTCCGCTTCCTTCGCTCTGGCGCCGGTCCCATTGCGTTGCATCTCGGTAAAGCTGGACTAAGACCAAAAGGAGCCCGGGAATGGCCGCTACGTAGACAGGCATGATCTTGGCGATGTCGGGCCATTCCCAGCCGATCCAAGCCGCCGCCAAGAAAACCGCAAGGAAGAAAAGTGTAAAATTAGCTCTCATCTTGAGCCCCCACCAGCGCTCCACTCAAAGGAGACGACGAAGCTTTTTGTTTTGCCCTGAGCCTGCCGCGCAGCGTGAATACAAAAGACGTTGACGCCAGAATTAGTAGCACGACAACTGCCGGCCGTGCGAGCCAACTAAAACCGTAGCTTGCCACCGACCTGTAGAGATATTTCTCCATCAGGTCTCCCAAGACGAGGCCGAGAATCATGGCCGGTCGCGGGTAAGCAAAACGCCTCATGAAATAGCCGAGGATGCCAAAGGCAACCACGACCAAGAGATCTGTGGGATCACGGTTGACGCTGAAGGCGCCCATGAGAATGAATATGAACATGATGGGAACCATGAATGTGTAGCGCACCTCGGCCAGCTTGGCGAGCTGTGCAGCGAGAAAAAAGCCGATCAGGGTGCCCGTGATTCCGGCAATTCCTTGAAGCCAGACCACGCTATAGATCACGTCCACGTTCTTTTTCACCATTTCCGGACCAGGCAGATATCCCCACGCCAGTAAGGCGACAATGAAAAGCGCTGTCACCACTCCCTGCGGGAATCCCAACAACAATGTGGTTACCAGGTCGCCGCCATCTTTCGCGTCGTTGGCGCTCTCGGGCGCGATCACTCCGCGCACGTCTCCTCTGCCAAAACTCTGACTCGCTCCCTTGCAGCTCTGAGCCGCGTGCCCATAGGCGAGCCAATCCACCACTTGCGAGCCGAGCCCAGGCACAATCCCCACCCACACACCGACAAAACTGCAGCGCACCACGAGCCACCATTCGCGCAATGTGTCTTTGACTCCGTCGAATAAACTTCCCTTGAGCGGCACCGGCTGCTGCTCGACTCCGAGTTTGGTCAGAGCCAAATCCAGCGCCGAGGGAATGCCAAAGAGGGCCAAGGCGATGATGCTTATGGAGATGCCGTCCAGCAAATAGGGCTGGTCAAAAACAAAGCGCATGATGCCGCTTTGCGCCTGCTGGCCGACGGTTGCGAGAAGCAGACCAAAGGCCGCGGCGATGAGTCCCTTAATCGGGCGTCGGCCGGCGAGCACGGCGACCATGCTCAGCCCCCAGAGCATGACGACGAAAAGCTCGGGGGAGCCCATCAGGTAGATCAAAGGCCTGCTCGCGGGGATCGCCAATGCGAGGGTCACCGTACCGATTAGACACCCCATGCCTCCCGCCATGAAGGAGGCCCCCAGCGCGCGGCGCCCCTCGCCCCGCTTTCCCATTGGATAGCCGTCGAGCACGGTGGCCTGGGAGCCGGAGCCTCCGGGAATGCCAAAGAGGATCGGTAAGTAAGCCGCGCAAATCGCGCTCACCGAGCTTGCGCCAATGAGAAGAGCGATGCCAGTAATAGGTTCCCACTTTATGACAATCGGTAATGCGATGGCGTAGACAAGCGGCATTCCCAGCCCCTGAGGAGCCACGGCGGTGAAGGTGCCGATGCTGACCCCCAGCAACATCGCTAGCAAGACCTTGAGATGAAGGAGATTCAGAAATCCCTTTGCTGCCGCATCGAACAGCGAAATCTCCATATTGATTTTCCTTCCTAGGGTGCCGGGAGAGGGCTGGCACCTACGATCTTCTTGTAGATCTCGATGATCTCGACATCCGGCTTGAGCGCCTTGATAGCCGTTTCGATCTCTTGGCCTGTTACTGGAGCGAGATCATCACCGACGAGCTTTTTGTACTCGGACTGGTAAGCGGGATCATTAAAAGTCTTGCGCACTGCCTCCTTGAGAATATCCGCGCGATCCTTGGGCGTACCCGGGGGCAAGATGTACGGCCCGCCGATGGTCCGCGAGGCGCGAAACATCTCGAGCACACCTTTGGTTCTTTCAGAGCGAGCAAAGGTGCTGATTTCAGGCAGATAGGAAAAATGCGGATGCTTTTTCCCTAACGGCGCCTCGAGAATGCTGTGAAAATCCATGAGCCCCTTTTCGACGAATTCTGGCGTACGCCGCAACAAGGTGTCCGCAAGGTTTGGCCGGGCATCCACGGCTTGAGCGCCGATCCTTACTCCCTTTGCAGCGCGAAGTTTTTCCACGCTGCTGAGGCCAGCCTCTTTTCGGCTATGAAATACGTAGTGAGCTACGCCATCGGGCGCGCCGAGATAAATGAATTTACTGATGTCATACTCGACACCCGGCTCTTTTAACACGGCTAGCATCAAAAAGCCGCCCACCGGCGACGCGATAGTGAGCCCATCCGGGCGGGCTACCCGGTAAATATAGTTGGCAGCCTTTCGTCCCCCCGCGCCAGGCATGTATTCCGTGACAATCGTGGGCTCGCCCGGGATGTATTTCCTAATGAAGTGTGTCAGTGATTTTATTCTCATATCCAATGTTCCGCCCGGCTCAGTTCCTGCAATCACAGTGATGGTTTTACCTTGATAAAAAGGGCTTTGGCCATTGGCAACTTCAGCGACTACGATGAGAAACCCACCCAGACTGAAAGCCATCAAAAAGTTTCTTCTCATACCATCCC
>WNFW01000205.1_pt1 | contig 36121 bp, 32 predicted proteins | sample 5400131 | NCBI WGS metagenome assembly WNFW01 (sample SAMN13153362, study PRJNA577476) | soil metagenome | isolation source: 20 cm soil or saprolite under grassland replicate 1 | place: USA:California | collected 2016-06-15 | reverse complement strand
CCCTACAATAATCACCACTGCGCACTGTTACCAACGCGTCACTTCTTGCTGGAATTGCTTCGACCGCGCCGCCAGATCCACCGGCGTGACTGACGGATCCTGCTTCACCAGCTCGACACGCTGCAGGTTGGCAACCGCCTTCCCGTAGGTCCCCTCGATCGCCAGCGCCGCGCGATACTGCTCGATCGCGATGTCGAAGCGGCCGGTCAATTCGAGCGCCATGCCGAGGTTATTGTGGAACGTGGCGACTTTGTCGTTGAGCTCGACCGCGCGCGCCAGCGGACCGATCGCGTCTTCAAACCGCTGCACCCGCATGTAGAGCGCGCCGAGGTTGTTCATCGCCCAGACGTCGCTGTCGTCTTTCGCGATCGCATGCTGGTAGGCGACGATCGCATCGTCGTTCTTGTCCTGGGCCTCGAACGCGCGGCCCTGCAGCCGCAGCGGCTCGCTCGACGTCGAGTCGAGGGCGATGGCGGCTTCGATGTGCTGCAACGCGCTGTCGGGCTTCCCGGACTCGAGCAGGACGCGGGCCAGATTGAGATGACTCTTCACGTGAGTGGAATCGAGCGAGAGTGCTTGAACGAACGCGCTCTCGGCCTGCTCGCGATCCCCCGACTTCCACGCCGACAGGCCGAGCATGTAGAAACCCCACGGGTTGGTGGGCCGGTCTGCCGCGTAGGTCTTGAAGAGCGTGGTGGCGTCGTCGTAGCGGCGGTCACGGTACGCCGAGTCCGCCAGCTCGAACGTCACCGGGCCACTGATGACGAGCGCCGGCTTTGTGGTGCTGACGTTGCTGACCGGCACGGTGCTCGTCGTTGTGCTGACGGGCTCACTGGCGCGCGCCTGGTCGGGGTTGCGGTCGCCGCAGGCGGCAAACGCGTATGCCGCGATCACGGTGCACACGATGCTGGCCATCAGGATGACCGGGAATCGCAGCGAACGGTTGGACTGATCCAGCTCGAATTGGTACGACATGGCTCCTCCGGGAGCAGGGGATTGCCCGGAGGAAAGGCACGCAGCGGACCGCGAGTTAAGTCGTTGATTTACAACGTTTGTTTTTAACGATTGTGTTTCGACGTACTCGTATCACGGTTTTCTATGTGTCCCGCTGAACACCAAGGCGTCGCATGATTTTCAAGAGACTGGCGTGGTCGGAGAGGCCCAGCTGCTTCGCCGTCTTGGTGACGTGCCACTCGTTGCGCTCTAACGCCTGAATGACGATCTGCCGCTCGGCTTCCTGTTTCTGCTCCTCAAACGTACGCTGTGCGCTGTGCGCCGTGCGCGGGACTGCTTTCGTGCCATCTCGGATCTCGGCTGGGACCGCAGCCTTCGTCAGCTCGTCGCCGTCAGTCGCGATGATCATCCGCTCGATGACGTTGCGCAGCTCGCGAATGTTGTTGCGCCGCCAGTCGTAGGCCATCAGCGCCTCGACGGCGTCCGGCACGACGGCCTTCGCCTTCATGCCGAATCGCTCACAGGTCGCGGCGACCAGGTGCTCTACCAACGCCGGCACGTCGGACAGGCGATCGCGCAGCGGTGGCACCCGCAGCACATGGACGTTGAGCCGGTAGAACAGGTCTTCGCGGAACCGGCCTTCGGCGACCTCCTTCTCGAGATCGCGGTGTGTCGCCGCGACGACGCGCGTGTTCACCTCGATCGGCTTGTTGCCGCCGAGGCGGGTGACTTTTCGCTCTTCGAGCACGCGCAACAGCTTCGCCTGCGCCGCCGGCGGCAGGTCGCCGATCTCGTCTAGGAACAGCGTTCCGCCGCTTGCCGCCTCGAATGCGCCTTTGCGCGTGGCGTTAGCGCCGGTAAAGGCGCCGCGCTCGTGGCCGAACAGCTCGCTCTCCACGAGCTCGTGCGGCAGCGCCGCGCTGTTGAGCGCGACGAAGGGCCCCTTGGGATTGGCGCCGAGCCGGTGCAGCTCGCGCGCGACCAGCTCCTTCCCTGTGCCACTCTCTCCCACGACGAGTGCGGGGCTTGGCACCGGGGCGACCCGCACGATGCCTTCTTTGAGTTTCGCGAGCGCGGGGCTCGTGCCGACGAGCGGCGATTCGAGCCCGAACCCGTGCCGCAGCAAGGTGACCTCGGCGGTCAGCCGGCGCCGTTCGATGGCGTTCTCGACTTCCTGCGCGACACGCTCCATCGGCTCCGCCTTGTCGATGAAGCTGTAGGCCCCGAGCCGTATCGCCTGCGCGCAGCGGTCGTAGTCGCCGGTGCCCGTGTAAACGATGATCGGGACGCGCAGGCCGAGCCGCTCAACGGAGCGCAGCACCTCGAACCCGTCCATGCCCGGCATCTCGAGGTCGAGAATCACGCAGTCCACCGCGTCACGCGTGAGACTCTCGAGCGCCGTGCGGCCGCTCTTGGCGACCAGCGTTTCATAGCCGCGCAGGCGCTTGAGGTCGTAGGCGTACTGCTCGGCCATGGCCGGGACATCGTCGACGATCAAGACCAGTGTCATGAGAGAATTGGGATCTCCACGATGAACGTCGACCCCTGCCCCAGCTCGGTCTCGACGTTGAGGGAGCCATTCGAGTCGAGCACGAGGCGCCGTACGATCGACAAACCCAAGCCGGTGCCGCCAGGTTTGGTCGTGTAGAAGTCGTCGAAGGCTCGGTCCAGCTCCGCCTTGCTCATGCCGCGGCCGGTATCGCTTACGGCGATGCGCACCATGCCGTTGCCGCGCTCGGTCGTCACCGTTACGGTACCGTTCTTCCCCTCGAGGCTGTCGGCGGCGTTGCTCAACAGGTTTTCGATCACGCGCCTGAGCACCAGGGCGTCGGCCGACACCGGCGGCAGTCCCTCGGCAAGCTTGGTGCGCACGGAGCCCGAAGCGCCAATCGTCTCCCGCACGACGTTGTTCACGTCAGTCGCCTTTCGCTCCGACTGCGGCGACAGTTTGGCGTAGTTTGCGGCGAGCGTCTCGAGGTAGCTGATGCTCGATTCCACCGTCCCCTGGCGTTCGGCGAAGACCTGCGGCAGCTCGACGGGTTTGTCGCGCGCCACCTGCGTGAGATGGCGAAACACGTTGCGCAGCGGGGCCAGGCCGTTCTTGATATCGTGATTCACCTGTCGGGCGATGTCCCCGATGGCGATGCGAGCTTCGACCGGCTCGCTGATGCGGGTCGACAGCCAGCCCGCCAGGAGTAGAGCCGCGAGCGCGGCGACCAGAACCGCAGCCGCAAACCAGAGATTCACGTTGCGTTGCAGCGCGGTCAGGAGCGCGGAGGAACGGGTGACCACGATGCGCGCCTGCTCTACGCGTCCCGGTCCTTCAGTCGCATCCACATAGGGCAGCGGCGGCAGCGGGACGACGAGCTTGCCCGAATCGGCGTTCGTGGTGTCGTTGGGCAGGACGAGCCCGACGCCGAGCTCCGGATCGCGGGCGAGGCGCGCGAGAAACTGCGAATCGACGGCGATCCCGCCAATCAGCCGGAACCGCCGAGGCGGGATGCGTAGCGTATCGCTCGTCACCAGAGCGAGGAATGAGCCCTCCGCGGTGGCCGCCCGCAGCAACGCAGGTCCCGCGCCGGGCACCGCCGGACCGAGGCGGTCATACTCGTTGCGGAAATGGCCGGACGAGACCACGCGTCCCTCGTCGTCCTGGATCTGCAGAAAATCGAGACCTGCCAGGCGCATCGCGTCACCCGCGTAGTCCAGTACGTAGCCGCGATTCTCACCCCGGACGACCCAGCTTCGGAAGCGGTCGTCGGCGACGAGCGAGCTCTGCAGCGCGGCGAGGCGGGCGCCAATGCGGTCGCTCTCGCGCGCGATGTCGGCGCTGATAACGTTGACGAGCGCGTCGACTCGCCGCGTGTATTCCGCCGTCACCCGCTTCGCCATCTCGCGGCGGATGCCGAGGCCGAAGACGAGGAGCGGAACCATCACCACCACCCCAAACGCGATGAGGAGGCGGGTGCGGAATTTCATGGAGCGAGATGTACCGTCCCGTCCTGATCCACGGTCCAGCGCGCGACGCCGCGGCGCACGATCGCGGTGGGGCGCGTGTCGACGAGCGCCGTGAAGGCGGCCGGCCATGCCGGCAACAGATCCCTGGCGGAGCGGCAGGCGTCGGCCGTCACCCGCGGCAGCGCGACGACGTACCCCCACTCTTTGCCTCCGGCGAGCGCCGCGCTGAAGTCGTCCGGCGCGCGGCCCGTCGCGACCGCGTGCGTCAGCGCTGCCAGGCGACCCGCGAGCTCACGCGCGGTCTGATCGCCGCGCGAGTACAGAATGCGCTTACTCGTGGGTGCGGGCGGTGCGGTGTCCCGCGCTATGCCACAGGCTCGCAGATCGCGCCACCAGAAGTCCCCTTCGGCGCGCCGCGCCTCCGCATGCACCGCTGGCTCCAGACCACCAGCGTCGAACCGCGCGGCACCCGCGTCGCCGGTGACGACGACATAAGTGCGGTCCCACGGCAGCGCGACGACGGTGAAGTTCTGGAGCGTCGCCGCGTAATCGCGCAGCGCGCGGTCGCGCGTCACCAGCAGATCGACCCCCGCGTCGAGCAGGTCCCGTGCATCCCCGCTTGCGGCAACCTTGAACAGCAGCGTGTCGCCGCGCGAGCTGTGGGCGCGGATTTCCTGGGCCGTCGTGGTCGCGCTCGTCGCCCAGTAGGGGCCGGTGCCGATAGGCCAGCTCGAATCGGGCGCGGGCTTCACGACGGCCAATGCGGGATCGCCCAGCACCGGGGGCACATCATCCTGTGACTTGGCCAGCGTCATCGTCACCACGCGAGCCTCGAGCGCGCCGAGCGTGTATCCGACGCCGCTGCGGCCGAACACGATGTCCCGCGCCGTGACGGGTGCGCCGTCCCAGAACTGCGCACCGTCGCGGAGGCGAATCGTCCAGCGCCGGCCGCCGTCATCCTTCGCCCAGTTCTCGGCGAGCTCGGGGTGCGCGTGGCCGTCGCAATCGAGACGCACCGGCGTCTCGTACAGATGGCGAAACACCAGTCGCTCGGCGTCGTTGCGCGGCAGCGGCGCGTGCCGTGGATCGACCGCGTCGGTGAGCCCGATGGTGATCGTGGCAACGCGGCCAGACACCGAGCCCGTGGAGAGCAGACAGCTCTCGTCCGGCGCCGCCCGCGCGCCGGCGCCGCTCACACCGGTACCGACGCGCGGGTGCGCGCAGGCGGTCACGAGCGCGATGCAGGCGACGAGCGAAATCCGATGCGCTGGCATGAAGTAACGATACACTACACTATCTCTACATGGGATTCGCACGCAGCGTCCTCCTCAAGGCATCTCGCAGTCAATGGCTCGCCCGGCAGTTACGTGAGCGCCGCTTCTTCCAGCGAGCCGCGCGCCGCTTCATGCCCGGCGAGACGCTCGACTCGGCGCTCGACGCCGCGGCGCAATTCGGCAAGGCCGGTCTCGGCAGCGTGCTCACGGAGCTGGGTGAGCAGGTGACGAGTCGCGGCGAAGCGGAAGCGGTGCGGGATCATTACCTCGGAGTGCTCGACAAGATCCAACGCCGCAAGCTGCCGGCGCAGATTTCCGTCAAGCTCACGCACCTCGGCCTCGACGGCGACCGCGGCGCGTGCGTGGAGGACGTGCTGGCGCTGGCCCGCAAAGCGGAGCAGGCGCGTTCGTTTCTCTGGATCGACATGGAGGAATCGCGCTACACCGCCGCGACGCTCGACGTGTACCGCCGCGCGAAAGCGGAATGGTCGAACGTCGGCGTCTGCCTCCAGGCGTACTTGCGGCGTACGCCGTCGGACCTCGAGTCGCTGCTCGCGTTATCACCGGCCATTCGCCTGGTCAAGGGCGCCTACAACGAGCCGGCCAATGTCGCGTTCCCCAGGAAGCGCGACGTCGATGGAGCCTACTTCCAGCTCGCCCAGCGCTTGCTCACGGAGACCGGGCGGCAGCGCGTCAAAGCGGTGTTCGGCACGCACGACCTCGACATGATCGGGCGGATTCGCCAGGCGGCGGTGGCGCAGCGGCTCGACCCGTCCGCCTACGAGTTCCACATGCTGTACGGGATTCGCGCCGCCGAGCAGCGCTCCCTGGCGTCGCACGCCGCCCAGGTGCGGGTCCTGATCAGCTACGGCAGCGCCTGGTTCGCCTGGTACATGCGGCGGCTTGCCGAACGCCCCGCCAACATATGGTTCGTGCTCCGGAACGTCGTGTAGATTACGGGCATGGTCACCTCTGCGATCTCCAGCCGGAAACGAGAAACCCGCGACTCGGTCGTGATCCGATTCGCCGGCGACTCGGGGGACGGGATGCAGGTGACCGGCAGCCAGTTCACGCTCGAGACTGCGCTCGCCGGCAGCGATTTCTCGACATTCCCCGATTTCCCCGCGGAGATCAGGGCCCCGACCGGCACCACGTTCGGCGTATCGGCATTCCAGATCCATTTCGGCAGCAGCGACGTGATGACGCCGGGCGACGCCGTCGACGTACTCGTCGCGATGAACCCCGCCGCGCTCACCGTCGAGCTGCGCGATCTGAAAATCGGCGGCACAGTCATCGTCGACACCGCGGCATTCAACGAGCGCAATCTCAGCAAGGCGGCGTACGCGCGGAATCCGCTCGACGACGATTCCCTCGCCAAGTATCAGGTGCTCCGGTTCGACATCACCAAGCTCACCGCCGATGCCGTGAAGCCGCACGGGTTGTCGTCGCGCGAGGCGCATCTCTGCCGCAACATGTGGGCGCTGGGATTGCTCCTCTGGATGTACGGGCACGAGCGGACCGCGACGATCGAATGGCTGAACCGGAAGTTCGCCAAGAAGCCGGTGATCGCCGCCGCCAACATCGCCGCGCTGAACGCCGGCCACGCGTTCGGCGAGACGGCGGAGATGCCGGAGCATCTGGTTGGATACGTCGTCCCCAGAGCCGTCACGCAGCCGGGACGCTACCGCACGGTCAGCGGGACGGAAGGCCTGGCGTGGGGACTCGTGGCCGGGTTGCGGGCCGCCGGCATCGAGAAGATGGTGTTCGCCGGTTATCCGATCACCCCGGCCTCGGCGTTGCTGCACACGCTGGCGAATCTCCGCACCTATGGCGTCGTCACGTTCCAGGCCGAGGACGAAATCGCCGCGAGCGGCGCCGCGCTGGGCGCCGCGTATGCCGGAGCCCTCGGCGTGACGTCGAGCTCCGGACCAGGCATCGCGCTCAAAACCGAGATGCTGGGGTTGGCGATCGCGACGGAGCTGCCGCTCATCGTGATCGATTCGCAGCGCGCCGGCCCGTCCACCGGCATGCCCACCAAGGCGGAGCAATCGGATCTGTTTCAGGCGGTGCACGGCCGCAACGCCGACGCGCCGCTCGCGGTGCTCGCGCCGACATCGACGGCCGATTGCTTCCATATCGCGATCGAGGCGGTGCGCCTGGCCACCAAGTACATGACGCCGGTGATCGTGCTGAGCGACGGCTACCTCGCGCACGCCGCCGAGCCGTGGCTCATTCCGCGCGAGGTCGAGCTGCCGCGCTTCCCCGTGTCGTATCGCACCGATCCGGAAGGATTCCATCCGTTCCTGCGGGACGCGGAGACGTTGGCGCGGCCGTGGGTGAAGCCCGGCACCCCGCAGCTCGAGCATCGCATCGGCGGGCTCGAGAAGGATTACGACTCGGGGCACATTTCCTACGACCCCGACAATCACGCCCGCATGACGAAGGCCCGCGCCGACAAGATCGCGGGGATCGCGCGCGACATTCCGTTGCAGGACGCCACGCTCGGTGACGATCACGGCAAGCTCGCGGTGGTCGGATGGGGCTCGACGTTCGGCGCGATCCATCAGGCCGTGAAAATCGCGCGCAACGAGCAGCGCGACGTCTCGCACATTCACGTGCGCTACCTGAGCCCGTTCCCGCGCAATCTGGGCGACTTGCTCAAGCGGTTCGACCGCGTCCTCGTCCCGGAAATGAACAACGGCCAGCTCGTGAAGCTGCTGCGGGCCGAGTATCTCATTCCGGCGGAAGGACTCGGCAAGGTGACGGGCAAGCCGTTCCGGGTAACCGAAATCGTCCAGGCGATCAGAAAACTATGACGGTCACGACGATCACCGACGCGCAGCTCGCGCCCAAAGATTACGCCTCGGATCAGGAGGTCCGCTGGTGCCCGGGGTGCGGCGACTACGCGATCCTCAAAGCGGTGCAGAAGGTGTGCGCCGAGCTGGGGGTGCGGCGCGAGCAAACGGTGTTCGTGAGCGGCATCGGGTGCGCGGCGCGCTTTCCTTATTACATGTCCACGTACGGATTCCATACCGTACACGGCCGCGCGCCGGCAATCGCGACCGGCATCAAGCTCGCCAACCCCGAGCTCGACGTGTGGGTGATGACGGGTGACGGTGACGGCCTGTCCATCGGCGGCAACCACATGCTGCACGTGCTGCGCCGCAACGTGAACCTGAACATCATCCTGTTCAACAACGAGATTTACGGCCTGACCAAGGGCCAGTACTCGCCTACGTCGCGCCGGGGCACCAAGTCACCGTCCACGCCGCAGGGCTCGATCGAGTATCCGGTGTCCGCCTGCGCATTCGCGCTCGGCGCCGGGGCGCGGTTCGTGGCCCGTTCGATCGACACCCTCCAGGCGCACCTGATCCCGACGCTGAAGCGGGCGCACGACCACGCCGGAGCGTCGTTCGTCGAAATCCTGCAGAATTGCGTCGTCTTCAACGACGCGGTGTTCGAGCACATCACCGGGAAGGAAGTCGCCCCGGACGCCCAGATCCTCGTCGAGCATGGCAAGCCCCTGCTGTTCGGCAAGAACAGGGAGAAGGCGCTGCGCCTCAAACCGGGCAAGCTGGAGCTCGAGATCGTGCCGGCCGGACCCGATGCCCTCGTGCACGACGAAACCAACCGTCCCCTGGCGCAGCTCCTGGCCTCCCTCGAGCCCCCCTTCCCAGCGGCCATGGGTGTGCTCTATTGCAACCCAGCGACGCCGTACGAGCGGGAAGTCGTGGTGGAGCGGAGTGGCAGCCTGGACGCACTGCTGAACAGCGAACGCACCTGGGAGGTGGGCGGAGAGGGAGGGGGGGGGGAGGTCCCATGACGGTGGCCAATCGCAGGCGGGGCCCGGAGCGGCGGATGAAGGATGTCGCGGTAGACATGGAGCGCCGCAGCGGCCTCGATCGCCGGCTGATTGTCGAATCGGCGACGGCGCAGATCCACGCCGTCCTCGAGCTGCTCACACAGCTCGCCGATCAAGGCGCGCTGCGCGACGATTCGCGCCGGTTGCTCGACACCTCGATGCTGCGGCTGCGGTACGCGCTGGAGCGCATGGAGCCCGAGTAACCTGTAGCATCAGCGCCACAACCCTCACCCCCTCGCTCCCCCTCTCCACGTCGTGGAGAGGGGGATGGGCGGTGAGGTAACGGGCATATGACTTGCTGCCCTCGGGAGCATTCCCTCACCCCGAGGACCCATGAACAGATGGCTCATCGCAGCAGCAGGCGCGCTGGCTCTCGCCGCGTGCGACCAGGGCGGCCGGGTTGCAGGACCCAGCCGGCCCACGCCAACCGCGGACGCCGCCGGTAGCGACGCGGCGATCTACATCGTCAACTTCGACGAGACGCAGACGACCGAGGCCGCGGTAACGGCCGCCATTCTGAATGCGGGCGCGGGCGTCGTACAGTTTGACAACTTCTCGATGGTCGCGGCTCTTGCGACACCGGCGCAGCTGCTCACGATTTCCGCGCTGCCGGGCCTCGAGGGGATCTACGCGAATAAGCAGCTGACGTACTATACGCTGCACGAGAGCGTTCCAGCGATTCGCGCCGATGCCGTGCACGTCGCCGGCATCACCGGCAAGGGAATCGGCGTCGCGATTCTCGATAGCGGCATCGACGGCCTGTACAATCCCGACCTGGCGTACCCGCAGTACACGGTGCAGAACGTCAAAGTCCTCTACAATCAGAACGATCTCTTCACCTTCGGGAAAGACGCGCCCAAGCCGGTTCGCAAAGGCGCGACGCTGGTCGTCGAGAACCTCCCGAACTCCGAAACGTCCGTCGGGCACGGCACGCACGTCGCCGGCATCGTGGCGGCCAGGGGCACAGCCTCGAACGGCTACTATACCGGCGTCGCGCCGGGCGCGAGCCTGGTCGGGATCGGGACGGGTGACATCCTCTTCATCTTCTGGGCGCTGGCGGGCTTCGACTACATCCTCGATCACCAGCAGCAGTACAACATCAAGGTCGTGAACAACTCGTGGGGCACGAGCGGCGCGTTCGACCCCAAAGATCCGATCAACGAAGCCACCAAGAAGGTGTCGGGTCGAGGCATCACCGTGGTCTTCGCGGCAGGCAACGATGGCCCCGGTCAGAATACGCTGAACCCCTACAGCGTGGCGCCCTGGGTGATTGGCGTGGCGGCGGGGTGCAAGGTCGGCGTCACCGATCCGACCAATTCCGAAGCCCACTGCATGCTCGACGACGGGTCGAACCCGCTCGAGCCGACGAACAACGAGCCGCGGGCGCACGTACTCGCCGACTTCTCCTCGCGCGGAATTCCCAACGATCCGCTGTACCACCCCGACATCACGGCGCCGGGCGTCCACATCGTCTCGACGCGTGCTTCGACGGGCACCGTGCTCAATGGCGACGACGCAAATCACGACGTCCGGATTTGCCAGATCTCCACGTCGAACATGCCGTTCTACACGTGTGCCTCCGGCACGTCGATGGCGTCACCGCACATCGCGGGCGTCGTCGCGCTGATGCAGGAAGCGGCGCGTGGGACGCTGTCGCCGAGTCAGGTGCTCAATGCGCTGACGTCGACGGCGCAGCCGCTCCCAGGTTACGCGCAGTGGGAGGTAGGCTCCGGGTTTGTGGATGCGTACGCAGCGGTGATGAAAGTGAAAAAATGACGGTCTAGCGGAGGGCTTCGAGCCGCTCCCACACGTCGGGTCGGACGTTTCCTTTGACGTCCTCCCACAGCGCGCGCCAGCACCGCTCCAACTCAGTCACGTTGGCGGTGTGGGCGCGCGCCTCCATTTGGTGGCGCGCCACCACGATCGCCAGCGCCTTCATCTCGTCGTCACTCGGCTGTCCCACCGCGTGTAGCAGCGCCTCGAGATAGATCCGACCGCCGTCTCCCGCCGCCAGCGCCATTGCTCGAGCCGCTGCATGCGACGGCCGAGCCGGCGGCTGATAGCCCAGCCGCGCGTAGGGAAGCGCCCAGTTGTCCGTTGCCAAGAGGCCGTCTGGATTGTCGAGCCAGATCCAGGCGTGTAACACGGCGATCTTCGGTCCGGGCATGTGATGCCCGAACCCCGCGTGACTGCGAATGAAGCTTTCCTCCTCCACCGTGCCTTGATGGAAGTGCCACGCTCCAGGCGGTACCGGGAGCGACGTGGGCGGCGCAGCACCATCCTTCACCAACACCGCGTACGCCACGCCAACCAGCGTGAGCCGGCCGCCGACTTCGGCGTACTCGAGCACGGTGGGCTCCGCCGCATCGAGTGAGTCGCGGAGAATGAGCGACGGATGCACCCAATGCTGCCCCATGCCGGGGAAGTCAGGACCAATCGGGCGATATCCCGCGGATCGGGCACTGTCCGGCTGCCGAAAGCGCACCGTCCCGCTGCGGGCCCGCGCGACGAAATCGTCGAGCGCCCTGCCCTGCACTGCCGCGATGAGGAGAAGCGACGCGACGATCACGGCTGGACGACCGAGTCGGGAGCGGTTTGACCGTACGCGGCCAGGAGCTGCCCCACAGACTCCGCTGGCAGTCCTCCCGGGTACCGACTCAGCAACCGCAGCTTCTCGCGATCGCCGTCCGAGATCCGCCCGCGATCGATCACGATGTTCTGCGGGAAGCGAGCAGCGCGAATTGCGCTGATCGGGACCTCCGTGACGCGGGCGTCCCGTAACACCAGTAGCGTCGAATCGCGAACCTCGAGCAGCTCGCCGGAGAAACGCGGAGCGCGCCGTCCATCGATCCGAATCTCTGCCTCGACGCCGTACGGCGAGCGCGCCGGCTTGAATCCTCCGGCGCTCGTGCCCACAAACAAGCAGGCGCCCCACACCAACCCCCCGGCGAACAGAACAAGCAGCGCTCGTTTCATCGTACCGGTACGCGGGTTGCCATGAACCGCGCCTCCAGGGTGTCCTGCGTCGTCCGCCACCGGTGGATTGCCTCGACGAGGGCGGTGTCGGAAGGTGTAAACGTGCGATTCGCCCGCGGAGCTCGGAGCCAACCGTTGCGCACCCACTCCGTGTAGTAGCCCTGCGAGCCAAGGAAAAACGTTCGCATGCTATCTCCCGCGAGAGGGGCGCCGGCCTGGAACTCGGCCGTGAGGAATCGGCCACTCTCCACCTCGAGGTAGCGATCGTCGGCCGCGGCCATGCTCGCGGCGGCCGCCGAGTCCACCCGGCCCAACGCATCGCGCACGATGCTGAGTCGGTGAACCGTGGGGCCGTGCGGCAGGCGGCGGAATCGTCGCGCGACGGCCAACCGGTCGATGCGCCAATTGTCGGCGGGAAACCGAAGCCGAATCCGCACGCGGTTGGGGTCAAGGACGGGTACGACGATCGCGACATCCTTCCACGCGACGGGACCGGTGTCTTTGAGATGGGCGACGGTACGCCATGTCCCGTGGTCGAGCACAGCGACGTTCATCCCCATGCGCCGCTGGTACCACTGCGCCAGCTCGACCGCCGGGCCGACTTGCCCGAGATCGTGGCCAACCCAATCGAGCGATCGCGCTCCCGGGTCGCCGAGCATGATGTCGTAGAGCAGAATCGTGTTGAGCAGGCTGTTGCGAAGCCGAAACACGAGCGCAATGCTGTCGCCCACGGGTGGCTGGATAGTGAGGTCGATCCAGTCATCAGTGTCGTTGCCGCCTGCCTGCGCGAGCACGGACCCGGGGGTGCGGTATGCGTCTCCATCGGCGTCCGCGAGCCGGCGGCGCACGTCCTGGCCGATCCGGTTGACTGCGCGAATCGGCGGCGTCACCTGCGCCACCACAAACGGCTGGTTCCGCTCGTCGGGCAGCGCGACCTCGTCGGGCCCATGCCGCACTTCGAGCAGCTCCAAATGATTGATGAAATGCGTCTCGAATGCCTCGTTACGCACTTCCAGTCGGAGGACGCCATTGGCGTCGGGCGGGAAGCGCAGCCGGTCCACATCACGCGCCTCGAACAGCTGCGCGATGCTGTACGAGAATCCCTCAGCCTCGAGCACTGGGGTTCCGGCGCTGTCGGCATAGAAAGTCGGACACGAACCGAAGCACTTGGGGTCCATGGCACAGGCGATCGCGAAGGCACCGACAACGATCACGGCCTGGGTGAGAGTCGAGTAGACGATGGTCTGAACAGGGTTGACGTGGGTCTGGTACGTTTCGATACCGACCACGCTGTCCATCGGCACGGCCGCCACGACCGCAGAGTCGCGCCGCGTCACGTCGTACCACATCCCCCCCCCGACGCTCCACACACGGTCGCGCGAGATCTCGATGCCGCGTCTGAACAGCACGCTCGAGCCATCGATGAGATGCGCTTTTACGGGGGTTCGGACGACGAGGGTGTCGCCATCCTGCGTGGGCCGCTCGACCCGCGAGACCGTTACGCCCCGCGAGATGATGCAGGCGCTTGCTACAACCAACAGCGGAACAATCCAGTGCCGTTTCATGGAAACTCCTGCAGGGGACGGCATCAACGAAACGGTGCCCCATCAAGTGGGCGTCAAGGGGTTAATTTGGCGCCATGACCGACCGCCCCGCGCTGCTGCTCGACCTCGACGGCACGCTCACCGACAGCGTGTACCAGCATGCCCTGGCGTGGCACAAGGCGCTGGAGTTGAGTGGCATCAAGCTCTCGGTGTGGCGAATTCACCGGCGCATCGGCATGAGCGGCGGCCTCTTGGCGGAGAGCCTCGCGCGCGAAACGGGACGTGAGCTCAATGAGAACGACGCGGTCAAGATGAAAGAGGCGCACGCGCGTCTCTTTGCGGCGCAATTGGGTGACGTGCGCGCGCTCCCTGGAGCAAAAGAGCTCGTGCGCCACCTCACCAAGATCAAGGTGCCGTGGGCGGTCGCGACCAGCGGCGCTCTGGCGAGCGCGCGCCCGCTGCTCAACCTCGTCGACCTGCCGGCCGGCGTTCCGGTGATCACCCGCGACGACGTGCAGCACGCGAAGCCCAATCCCGATCTGTGGCTCGCCGCGGCGGCGCGGCTCGGCGTAGCGCCCGAATCGGCGATCGCAGTGGGCGACAGCGTGTGGGATCTGCTCGCCGCTCGCCGCGCCCGCGCGCTCGGCGTGGGGCTACTGACGGGCGGCTACGGCCAGGAAGAGCTGGAGCGCGCGGGCGCCTATCGGGTGTACGAGGACCCCGCGGATTTGCTGCTGCACATCGATGAGATAGGAATCCGGGGGGACTAACGCCGGTTCACCGGTTAAGCCAGTACGAAGCCTTCACCAGGAACGCGTTCCGCGGATACGAGTTGAATAGCCGGTCGAAATCACGAGCAATCGGGCGGTTTCCCATGGTGTCCTCTAAGTCCGCGCGCCCCTGACTCCACACCGCGTACAATGTCGAGCCCGGCCGGTACTCCCACCGCACCACCAGGTTCGAGTTGAAGAATTTGCGATTGAAGTCGCCCGGTGTGAACCGCAGGTATGACTGATAGCGATCGCTGTAACCAATCGCGCGCGGCGTATTGGACGGCTCACGCACGTTGTCGAACCGCGCCTTGCTGACGAACGGCTGCGCATACACCTGGACTGTCAGCGTGGGACTCGCAGTGTAGTCCACCCGGAACGACATCGACACCGTCTGCTGATCCATGTGGGCAAACACGTAATGCGTGGTATTGGTCAGCGTGTCAAAGTAGGGAGAAAAGTCCTGTAGATCGTTGATATAGTGCGTGGCGCTGACACTTATCGAGGTCCGGAACTGTGAGGAGATCCGAACGTCGACTTGGGGGCTCGCATTGAACTGCTGCGAATGTCCCTGATCGGCTTTGAAGTATTGCATCCAGAGGGACGGTACTATCGCACGTCGCTGATCGTACTGAATGCCCAGCCACGGCGCGAAATACTGGTCGTTCCGCACCGCGGGGCCGCCACGCGCACACCGGTCGCAAAACACGTCGCCCAGGTTCCCCAGCGTCCCGCCGACGTGGACCCACCACTGATTCTTGAGCTGCGCGTGGATGTTCGTATTCGCGGCCCGGTCCGTGGGGAGGCCCTCCGTCGTCCAGTATTGCCACCAGTTGAAATTCCAAGACATCTGCTGGAACACGAAGGCCGGCTTCTGCCAGTTCAGCGACGCCCAGTTACTCCACGACTGCTGATCGGCCCGAAACAGGATGCCGAGGTCGTTGATCTCGAACCCGGGGGAGCGGCGCAGATAGCTGGTCTGGAAGTGGATGAACCCATTCAACCTCGTGAACAGCAGCTCCTCGGCGTCGCCGGAGAGCGCCGTGCGATTGGGGTCGAACTTTACATTGTCGTCGGGCCGCTGGTAGTTGTGGGTCGTGTTCAGCTGGGTCGACGCGATCGCCGCGGGGCTGCCCGCGACGCGGCTGACGTCGAAGGAGCCCGAGAGCTCATAGCGGCCCTTGCTGAAGCGGTGCCGGAAATCGACCGCGCCGACATAGGCGTTGCCGCGGAGATACCGTTCCGTCGCGGGGTCCAGACTGCGATTGACCGCCGTCCCGATGAATCCGATGCCGCTCTGCCCGTTGCGGTAGTCCTGCTGCGCTCGCACCACGGCGTAGTTCGTAAACGGCTCGATGGTGCTATCGCCGACTCCGTGGGCGCGTTGCGTAATGGCATCGACCGCGCCGATCGTGAGGCCGCCCGGAAGACGGCCCGTGACCTTGGCGGCGCCCATGATCCTGCTCGAAGTCGGTGACGAGGCGTCGCCGTACCGCCAGCCCAGCTGCGGCTCCCGCCCGATGCGGCGCGAATAGAACAGGCCTTCGCCGTTGCAGTTCACGATGCTGCAGTTGACGCCGACCTGGAAAATGCCGGTCCCTTCGATGAAAAACGGCCGCCGCTCCTGGAAGAAGGTCTCGAACGCCGTGAGGTTCACCACGGCGGGGTCGGCCTCGACCTGGCCGAAGTCGGGATTCACGGTGGCGTCCACGGTGATGTTCGAGGTGATGCCGTATTTCAGGTCCGCGCCGACGGTATACTGCTGATCGCGTTCGAATGCGGGCTGTGGGACATTCTTGACGACCGCGTACGGCGCCAACTCGAGGCGGCGCGGCGCGGCGAGGCCGTCGAGCCCCACCACGTCGCCGAGCTGTGAGACGAAGCCGCGGCGCGATACGCGGTACAGCGGCCAGCCCACGCGCTCCAAGTTGCGCCGGTCGATGTCGCGCCAGATCGCAAAGCCAAAGGTGTTGGTCGGTGCGTGCGCATAGCGCAGCTGCGACAGCGGGATGCGGAACTCTGCGGTCCAGCCGAGCGAGTCCACCTGCGTCGCGACCTCCCACACGCCGTCCCACGCGTCGTCTTCCTGGGCGTCGTCACCGTACATCGCGTAGTCGCGCTTCACACCACCGGGGCTCACGGCGAATTCGAAGCCGGTGCGCCGGTCGTGGTAGGAATCGATCATGATCTTGATTTGGTCGCAGCAGATACGGACGTCACGGCGGGCCATGAGCTTGGAGATGCTGTCGGGATGCGGGTCGAAGGCCCGGACGAAGACGTAAAAGTTGTGGTCGTCGTACGCAACCTTGGCCTCGGTGCGGACGCTCGGATCGGCGTCCTCCACCGGCCGGAATTGCCGGAAGCCGCTGATGACGGGCGCCACGCTCCAGACTGCGTCGTTGTCCTTCCCGTCGATCGTCGGCGCCGTGGTCGCGCGTTGCGCGACGGCCGTCGTCGCAGACGGAGACGTGGGAGCAGCTGGCGACGAGCCGGACTGCAATGCGAGAATGACGGCGGCGACCGGCATAAGCGGCATCATGTCTGTCCCGGGAGTTGGCTATTCCTTGGATGTTACGATTCGCAAAATGGTTGGTTTCGTGATAGCTTGCGCTGGCAGACCAAAACCAGGGCTTCCCCTAGTGTTCACCAGACTGTGGGCTGATCGCCGCACCGGCACCGACCGCCGCGCTGAGCCGCGCCGGCAGTCGGTCGCGGTCGTCGGGGAAGAAAAAGAGCGCCGCAGTGTCGTGGACCGGCGCCGCGGCTCAGAGCGGCGCAGCACGCTCGATCGCCGCGGTCGCCAGTCGCGCGCACCCAATGCCGAGCGGCCGGTCGAGCATGTGCGGAACGCCCTGCAATTGCTGCGAGAAGTCGCGCTGGTTGGAGAGTTGTCGCCGGGGCCGAGCGAGGACCTCCGCGCGTCCATCGACCGCCTGAACCGCGCCGTGGCCCTGCTCGAACGTCAGCCGAAATCCTGAATTCCAGGGAGGGGCGCAGCATGCTGCGCCCCTACTTTATTTCTTAAATAATGCCAGATACTGGCCGTAACCCGCTGCGTCCAGGCTGTCCACCGGAATAAACCGCAGCGCCGCCGAATTGATGCAGTAGCGCAATCCCGTGGGTCTCGGCCCGTCATCGAAGACATGGCCCAGGTGCGAGTTCGCATGTGCGGACCGCACCTCGGTGCGCTCCATGAATAGCGAGCGATCGGTCTTCTGCGTGACGTTGCCCGTCTCGAGCGGCTTCGTGAAGCTCGGCCAGCCGGTGCGGGAGTCGAACTTGTCGAGCGAGCTGAACAGCGGCTCACCGGACACGACGTCGACGTAGATCCCGTCCTTATGATTGTCCCAGAACTCGTTCTGGAAGGGCCGCTCGGTGGCCTCGTGCTGCGTGACGTCGTACTGCAAAGGTGTCAGCATCCGCCGCAGATCGGCGTCGCTCGGTTTTGGCTTTACCATATACATCGCTTGTCTTACCTCACTGGTTGAACCTGCAGTGCTTACTTTCCCCGCCTCATCCCCCCAGATCTCGCGCAGCCGCCGGTCGCGACCACAGCCGGTGCGATACATCCCGTAACGGACGGGATTCTTCTTCGCGTAGTCCTGGTGATACTCCTCGGCCGGATAGAACGCGCCGGCCGTGAGCACTTGCGTCGCGACCTCGCGGTGGAAGCGGTCGCTGATCTGCTGGCGCGACGCGCTGGCAGCCTTGCGCTGCTGGGGACCACGAACAAAGACCGCGGTGTGGTAATTCGGCCCGATGTCGCACGCCTGCCCGTCCGCCTGGAACGGATCGATGTTGTGCCAGAAGGTCCAGAGCAGCGTCTCATAGCTGAGCTTGACGGGATCGTAGATCACCTGGACCGACTCGAGGTGACCCGTATTCCCCTCCACCACCTGCATGTATGTCGGGTCTTTGATGCTGCCACCCATAAACCCGGAGGTCGCTGAGATCACGCCCGGCACATCGTCGTAGGCGTGCTCCATCGTCCAGAAGCAGCCGCCGGCAAACGTAGCGGTGTCGGCTGAAGATGTGAGGCTCAGGACCAGTAGGAGTGCAATGTTCATGCGCTGATTATGACAGGACTCACATTCTCAGGGAAGTGGCGCGGCGCATTCTTAGAGCTTTCTCATCCTGTTCACATTGCCCATGGCCTCAGTCCCGCCGTAGGTTAGCCCCGTGCAGATACTTCTCGTTGAAGACGATCGCGATCTCCGCCGCTTTCTGAGCAAGGCCTTCCGCGAGGAAGGCTACGGCGTGACCGAAACGGACTCCGGCGATCGGGCGCTGGAGCGCGCGCTCGAAGGCAGTTTTAGCTGTCTCGTCCTGGATGTGATGCTGCCGGGGCGCGACGGCTTCAGCGTCGTCGCCGAGCTGCGCAAACGCGGCGTCTCGACGCCCGTCCTGCTGCTCACGGCGAAGGACGAGCTCGAGTCGCGCGTGCGCGGACTCGAAGGCGGCGCCGATGATTATGTCACGAAGCCCTTCGACTTACCCGAGCTGCTGGCGCGCGTGCATGCCCTCATCCGCCGTGCCGAGCTGCGACACAAAGACGCCACGCTCGACGTCGCAGGCGTGACGCTCGATCCGCTGACGCGCCGGGTCACACAGGACGATCGTGTCGTCGACCTCTCGCCCCGCGAATTCGCGCTGCTGGAGTTTCTCATGCGGAATGCCGGGCGCACGGTATCGCGCTCGCGCATCGCGGAAGCGGTGTGGAATTACAAATTCGATCCGGAAACGAACGTGGTGGACGTGTACGTCAACTATCTGCGCAAGAAACTGAGCTTCGGCGGCCGCACGGCACCGATCCGCACGGTCCGCGGCGTCGGGTATCGGCTCGAGGCGAACGCCGGTGACTGAGCGCCGCCTCAGCCAGGTGCTCACGCGGCGATTCAGCCGCGTCGCCTGGACTGCGCTCGCCGGGTACGCCCTGGTCGTCGTCCTCCTGTTTGCCGCGGCGGCCGAGATGGCGCTGCGCAGCTCGCTCGAGCATTCCGCTGATGTCATCCAGTCGCTGCTCGGGGCGTATCGCGACTCGACCAGCGCCCCCGGTGGCGTGATGCCGTCGGCGCTCGCCGATCAGCTGGTGGGCATGGGCGGCCAGGTCGTCATCACCCGCACCACCACAAACGCCGGCGGCATGCCACAGGTGTTTTACTTGTCTCCCGGAATGCCGGCCCGCCGGCTGGAAGGACTCCCTGATTCCTCACCGGAGCAAGTCCGCGCCGCGCTCGTCTCGACGATCACCGAGCGCGCGCGCTGGCGCTACCGCGTGCTGCATCGCGCGATGGGCGAGTTCGATATCTACGTCGTCGCGAGCCGGCAGTCCTATCTCGTGCCACTCGGCCTCCTCGTGGGCACCGCCGCACTGCTGCTGCCACTCGCGGCGTTCGCGGCCGCCCGCGGGGCGCGGCAGGGGGTCGACGCTGCGCTGCAGCCGCTCGAGCGCGTGACGCGGGAGACACGGGAGATCGGGCCATCGGAGCTGGGTACGCGGCTCGCGAGCCCGACCGGGCAAGCCGAGGTCACCGAGCTGGCCGAGAGTATCAATCGCATGCTGGAGCGCGTGGATCGCGCGCAGCGGGCGTTGCAATCATTCACCGCCGATGCGAGCCACGAGCTGCGCACGCCGCTGACGCACCTGCGCGCCCAGGTACAATGGGCTTCCGAGGAGGGGCGCAGCGACAGCGAGATTCGCGATGCGCTCGCGGCAATGGAGCGCGGCCTCGATCGCACGACAAAGCTGGTCGAAGAGCTGTTGCTGATTGCCAGAGGGGAAAACCGCCAGCTCGCATTGGCCCACGCTCCCTTCGATCTGCAAGCGGTGGTCGAAGAGGTCCGCGAGATCACGGAAGCGATGGCGATGGACAAGCACCTGACAGTGCGTGCCGAATCAGCTGATCGGGCGACCGCGATCGGCGACGCGGATCGCACGCGCCATATTCTCTTGAATCTCGCGTCCAACGCGGTCCGCTACACGCCGAGCGGCGATGTCACGTTCGCCACGAGGCGCAACGGCACCGAGGTCGGCGTCAGTGTGCACGACACGGGGCCCGGAATCGCGCCCGAGCACGTGGACAGGATCTTCGACCGGTTCTACCGCATTGACCAGTCGCGCAGCCGGGAGCTGGGAGGAACGGGCCTTGGCCTCGCGATCGCGCGGCTGTTCGCAGAGTTGCAGGGGGGACGGATCGAGGTGGAGAGCAAGCTGGGTGAAGGCAGCACGTTTACGGTGTGGTTGCCGGGGGTAAAGGCGTAGGATCGCAGCAGAAATGGGGGTTAATGTGTAGGATCGCAGCAGAAATAATGTAGGGGCGCAGCATGCTGCGCCCCTACCAATAACCGGATGCCGCAATCCGTTTGATCCGGGATTACCGCGCCACCAACCCCACCGTGCTCGCCGGCAATCCGACGATATTCCCAACCGCCGTGAGATGGCCGTCAGCCTCGACGCGGAAGCCGCTGATGCTGCGGTTGCCGTTCAGCTCGTAGAGGTAGCGGCTATTCCCGCTCAGTGCCAAATCGATATTTCCACCGCCCACCACGGCGGTGCGGCCATCGGCATCGATGAGGCCGATCGAGCCGTCGTTCGCGATAGCGAAGCCCGAAATCGAGCCGCCCTGGGCGTTGGCGGTGTACCCGAACTTGCCGTTCGTCGTGACCACGGCCCAGCACGGCGCGCCCTGATGCGTCAGCACCGCACCGCTCGCGAGCCCGAGGGCGCCGCTTTCATCGATCGCGTATGAGGACGCGCTGCCCGCGGCCTCAGACACGAACAGCTCGTCGCGATGCCCGAAAGCGAAGCCGAATGGCGTGCCACCCGCGGATGCGGTGGTGTTCGCCGCCGACGCGCTGCCGTCCGATCCCACCGCGTAGACGTCGAGCCGGTTGGTCGCCTTCTCGGTCACGACCAGCCACCGGCCATTGGGGCTGAACGAGACCTGGGCGGGACCAACAGCACTTCCGGAGAGCGAGCGAGTCGAACCCGCAATCGGGGTCAACGCGCCACCGCTGCCGACAGTGAAGCCGCTGATGTTGCCGTCGCCGCCGGCGTTCAGGACGTACACCACGTCACCATGAACCGTGACGCTGATCGGCCGAATGCCTCCCGACGCCACGCGACTCGTGAGGGACAATCCGCCGGCGGTCACCTGGAATGCGGAGACGTCATTCGAACCGGCGTTCACCGCGAACAGCCAGCGGCCGTCGTCGCTCAGTGCAACGGCGCCCTGCGAACCGAGACTGCTTCCTGCTCCGCTGCCGCCCGTTGCGACGCTTCCCAGCCAGGTGAGGGTCCCGTCCGCCGCGCGCGTGTACATCGCGACGGCGTTGCCGGCCGCTTGGTTCGTGAGCGCGTAGACCGCGCCCGGCGCGTCGGCGGAAACCGCGGCGCTCGGTGCGATGTCGACCGCACGGTCCGCCGCGAGTCCGGTGATACCGTTGTTGTCTTGAGCGCATGCCGCGAGTCCCAGCAGCACGGCTGTGCCGAGGGCGAAAGACTTGTGCATCGAAACCTCCCGAGAGAAAGTGGTGACGGTGAATTGCTCGGGAGAATGAACGCGCGTGGCGGGGAAAGCGGAGGACCCTTTTCGCCTTATGAGAGACTTCTCATACTGCTATCATAACCGGCCAATAGAGGGATCTAGCGAGTTTCAGAAGGGCGGGAGAGAATGGTTGGTGCTGGCAATGGTTCCAGCCCGACACCGAAGGACACCCTATGCCCCGCCCCCACCCCGCGCCGGGCAGGGGCGGGGGCGGGGGCGCTCACCCACGTAAGTAGACGCGATATCATTACGCATGCATCACAAGATCCCCCGCCCTACCGCGGCCTTGCTTCTCGTGCTCCCGATCCTCCAAGGCACGCCGCAGCGCGATGACGGCCAGTGGACCATGCCCGGCCACGATTACGCCGCGACCCGCTACAGCGGTCTGTCGCAGATCACGACCGCCAACGCGCCGCGGCTGCGCGCCGTGTGGAGCTTCTCCACCGGCGTCCTCGGCGGGCACGAAGGCCAACCGCTCGTCGTCGGCAGCACGATGTACGTCGTCACCCCCTTTCCCAATGTGCTGTACGCGTTCGATCTGACGCGCGAAGGCTATCCGCTCAAATGGAAGTACCGGCCCGATGTGAATCCCAGCTCGGTCGGCATCGCGTGCTGCGACGCGATCAACCGCGGCGCCGTGTACGCGGGCGGCAAGATCATCTACAACCTGCTCGACGGGCATACCGTCGCGGTGGATGCCGTCGACGGCCGCGAGCTCTGGAAGACGCAGATCGCCGACATCGGCCAAGGCGAGACGACGCCGATGGCGCCGTTCGTCGCCGGCAATCGCGTGATCGTGGGCCCCTCAGGTGGCGAGTTCGGGATCTACGGGTGGGTGAAGGGACTCGATCTTGCGACCGGTAAGATCCTCTGGACGGCTCACAACATGGGCCCCGACTCGCTGATGTTGGCGCGCCCCGGTCGAGGCCGCTACGTCGGCGATCCCAACATCGGCATGACGACCTGGAGCGGTGATTCGTGGCGGCGCGGCGGCGCGCCGGTGTGGGGCTGGATCTCCTACGATCCGCAGCTCGACCTGATCTACTTCGGCACAGGCAATCCCGGACCGTACAACACCGAGCAGCGCCCCGGCGAGAACAAGTGGACCAACAGCGTGCTGGCGCGGCGGCCCGGCGACGGCTCGCTCTTCTGGGCTTATCAGTTCACGCCCCACGACAGCTGGGACTTCGACTCCAACGCCGAGATGATTCTCGCCGACCTGGTGGTCGGCGGGCGGCTGCGCAAAGTGCTGGTGCATTTCGACAAGAACGGTTTTGCGTACACGCTCGATCGCGCGACGGGGGAGCTGCTCGTCGCCGAGCCGTTCGCCAACGTGACGTGGGCGAAAGGCGTCAACCGGACGAGCGGCCTGCCGATCGTCGATACGACGAAGATCACCGGCGCATCGCGCGGCAATGTGACGGGGATCTGCCCGAGCCTCGAGGGGGGGAAGAGTCCCGCGTCGCCGGCGTCCTACTCGCCACGCACCGGCTACTTCTACACGGCGACGAACAATCTCTGCATGAACTTCGAGGCTGCACCGGTGACGCGCATTGCCGGCACACCGTACATCGGCGCGACGACGCCCTACTACATCGGTCCCGGCGGCAATGGCGGGGCTTTCATCGCGTGGGATGCGGCGCGCGGCCGGAAGGTCTGGGAAATCAAGGAAAAGTTTCCCGTGTGGAGCGGCAGCGTCGCCACCGCCGGCGGCGTCGTGTTCTACGGCACGCTCGACGGTTGGTTCAAAGCCGCCGACGCGCGCACCGGCCGCCAGCTCTGGAAGTTCAAAGTCGGCTCGGGCGTCGTGGGCGCGCCGATCACCTTCCGCGGACCGGACGGCAAGCAGTACGTCGCGATCTATGCCGGCATCGGCGGCGACTGGTTCCTGCTGTCGGGTGACGTGCGCTCGGACGATCCCGCTGACGTGCGGCCGCCGGCGGACTTTGCAGCCGAATTGGGGCGGCATACGAGTCAGGGAGGCATTGTCTGGATCTTCGGCCTCTAATCCTGCTCGCGTTGCTCACGGCGTGCGACCGGCCGGACGGCATCCCTCCGTCGATCCGCTATCCCGATCACGTCTCGGCCGGAGGCAACTTGCCGCCCGCGGGCGACCTGAAGAATCCCTTTGTGGCTGACTCCACGAACGTCGCGGACGGCTCCAAGATTTTCAGCTCGATGAACTGCGACGGCTGTCACGGCGGCGGAGCGACAGGTTGGGTGGGACCGAGTCTCGTCGACGGCCGCTGGCGCTACGGCGGCAGCGATGGCGCGGTGTTCCAGTCGATCTTCTACGGCCGTCCGCGCGGGATGCCGGCGTACGGCGGGATTCTGTCCACCGGCGCTATCTGGAAGATTGTCAGCTACATACGTGCGCAACCCGTGCCCGTGACGGTGCCCACAGAATCATTCAAATAACAGAAACCATTATGTTGGGACCCCACGGTACGGGCGCAGCATGCTGCGCCCCTACACTATCATCACCGAGGGCCCCATGCGCGTGTATCGTGTTCTCATCTGCTGCTTGATCCTGCCGGCAATCGTTGGCTGCGGCGGATCGCGCGGAGCACAGCGCCCCGTGCGCCAACGCGTGCTGCTGCCGCCGACCCTGAATCTCGTCCCGTATCACAACATCGGGCTGTTCACCTTCTCGGTGGAAAACGCCAAAGGCAACCTCCACCAGTTCGCGACGCAGCGCTTCGAGGAGTACGTCCTCGCGGCGCAAAGCGGCATCGAGGTGCGCGAGTTCAGCTCCGCCGATTCCAGCCGCGTCTTTACGACCGCGGCCGACTCGAGCGGCTGTCCCGTGGCGTTCTTCGGACATCTCAAGATCTCCAACGTGAAGCCGCATGGCGGGCTGACGGCCGGGCTATCGCCCGTCTTACGGGCGACCGTGACCGTCGACCTGGCGGTGTGGCTCGTGAATACGCGCACCGGCGGCGTCATGTGGCGCAGGAGCTCGGCGTCGACCGAAGAAGTCGGCGGCCTGTCGTTCATCGGCAGCACGCCCTCGTTCTCGGCGACAGATCCGAATGATGCATACGGACGATTGATCAATGAGCTCGTGTACCGGGTGACGTACGACGTCAGGTCGACGTGGGTGGATCAATAAGACGACGGTAGAAAAGGCAACGGTAAAGGACGGTAAGGGACGGTAGGCTGAAGGTAGGGGCGCAGCATGCTGCGCCCCTACAATTTTTCCACGCCGCTATGATTCCTTACCGCCGCTGTTCAGCACCCGTGCCCCCACATCTCCACCGCTTCTACAAACGCCGCCGCCCGGCGAGTCAGCTCAGCATCCGTAACCTTCGCCTTACCCGACTTTTCCACTGCGCGGTCCAGCGCGGCCCAGAGACTGCGCCGCTCGGCATCGATCTGCAGCGCCCGCGCCAGCGGGTTGATCGCGGCGTCGTACCACCCATTGTCGGCGTAGATGCGCGCCAGCTTGGCCATCGCATCCACGTCCTCAGGATGCTGCTGCAGATACGACATCAGTGAGTCTTCCAGACGCCCCGTCTCACTCAGCTCATCCACACTGTTCGGCTCCGTGGGCGGTTGGCTCGGCCACTCGGCGACGACGTCGAGCGCGGGCACGGTCTCGGGTCCTGTGACCGTCGCCGGGGACCCCATGATCCAACCGAGGTCGATGGCGACGGCGATCATCAAACCTTTCCAGTAGTTCATGACGTCCTCCCGTGGTTTGCCGGGGGAGAACGCACGAGGCGCGCCAAGCCACGGGCAGGCTAGGCGCGCCGCGATTGTGTTGCGGGGGACACTACGCGGACGGGGGCGGCGTGTCCTCTTTACCACGGTCCTTCTTATTGAAGAACCAGAAGGCCAGCATGACCAGGGCCACGATCAGCCCGATTTTGAAGACGAGAAAGAACAGAGGAAGCAGAAACGCGGCCGCAACTTTCCACAGGACAACGCCCACGAAACCGACCGCGGCCAGCTGCAAAACAGGCTTGAGCATCACAGGATCCGGAGAAGGGACGGATACAATATGCTACGGCGGCAGGGAAAGTTTCGTGAAGTAGAAGATTCCGCCTCCCGCTCCGCCCACGAACAGATCAGGCTTGCCGGTGCCACGCAGGTCGGCAAACGCCGGCGCCGCATACGGCGGCAACCGCACGCCTAGACTCGAGTCCCGGCCGCCCTGCTCCGTTCCCACGATCAGCACGTCGTTCAGGAAGCGCGGCACCGCCCTTCTGCCGACGCGCTTGCCGAGATAGTCGTCGCTCACCAGCACGAAACGCGGTGCCTGTTTCGATCCGTCGTTTCTGAAGAACGCGATCCGCCCCGCGGCATCGCCCAGAAAAAGATCGAGGTCGCCGTCGTGATCGATGTCGTACAGCTCTGGTACCGCGTTGCTGCCGCGCGGCAGGCGTACCAACGCCGAATCGACGAGCACAAACCGCTCGGCGCCGCTCTTGCCGCTGTTGTGATACCACGCCACCGCATCCTGAAACTGACCAACGACCAGATCCGGCAGGCCGTCGCCATCGAGATCGCCGAGCGCCGGCGCATTGTGGAAGGCGGGCAGCACGGTGAGGTGACCGCGGAGCTGAAGGGCGGGTGCGGTGCGTGACCCGGTGTTCTCGAACCAGTAAACGCCGCCGCTGCGGGGGTTGTCGGGTTCGATCTTCGTCCCGACCACGAGATCGAGGTCACCGTCACCATCGATGTCGGCAAACGCGGGGATCGTTTCGGCGCCCAAGTCGATCGCATCCAGCAAGTGCGTGGTCGTCACCGTCCAGCTGCCGGGCGCGGTCTGATCCAGCTCGTACAGATTCGCCGTGCTCGTCTTGACCGGGTTGAACGCGCCGCCCAGCACGCCGACGACTAGATCGAGCCGGCCATCCCCGTTCAGGTCGCCGGCGGCGGGCGCGTTGTAGCCGCTCGTCTCGAGTGGGGCCCCGGGAGGGAAATGGATCCGCTCGCCGTGAAAGTCAAAATGCGCGCACGTCCCCTGGTTTCTGATCCACAGCAGGCCGGGCTCGAAGAAGTCCCCCCACAGAATGTCGGGGTCGCCGTCGCCATCGACGTCGAACACCGCCATCGTGTTCGCGCCGTGCAGCGAAGGTTGTCGCTGGCCGATGATCTGGATGTCTTCGAACTTCTCGGTGATGAGACGAAACCGCGGCGCGCGATTCGAGTCCAATCCCTCCATCTCGTAGCGCGTGATGGTGCCATCGACCCGCCCCAACAGCATATCGAGTCTACCGTTGCAATCGATGTCGGCGAACTGCGCGATGTTCTGGCGGTCGGCATAGATCGCGGCGCCCTGCACGTCCCGCAGCGTATCGGCGGCGACGACGAACCTCGGCGCAGTGCGCGTCCCAACGTTGCGATAGTACCGGATGTCGCTGAGCGGTGACTCGGCGAACAGGTCGTACAGCCCGTCGCCGTCCACATCCACGAACCGGTACCACTCGCCGATATCGATGCCTTGGAAGGAGTCGGAGGTTAGGAGCCAGGAGTCAGGGCCGCGTTGGAGGAGCTCCAGCTCGCCAGAGTTCTCCTGTATGAACAGATCGAGAACGCCATCGCCATCGATGTCGAGCAGCTGCGGACGGGGATGCTCGAAACCACCGAGGAACGGGAGAGTGTAGGCGTGGCCGGTGGAGTCGAGGACGGGGAAGGGAGAAATACTGCGCTCGAAAACAAAGGCGGTAGGGGCGGTAAGGGGCGGTAGGGGGCGGTAGCATGCTGTCGCTACCAGGACCACAACCGCCAGCCTCAGGGCTTCCCTCCGCCCACGCCGAGACCTGCGCCATCCGGTACAGTGTCGATGCGGTGCACGACCGCGCGGCGGCGCGCGTCGATGACGATCACGCGCCCGGGCGCCGCGGTCGTGCCCGGCGCCGGCATCGCCATGCTGATGCCGCCCATGTTCATGACGTTGTCGGTGTTGTGGTTGGCGACGAACACCAGGCGGCCATCGCCGGAAATCGCGATGCCGTCGGGCTGCGCGAAGTCACCCTTCACCGTCGTGGCGACACTCCAGTGCTTCGCGTCCACGACGGTCACGTCGTTCGAGCGCTGATTCGGCACCCACACCTCGGCGCCGTCCGGCGTGAACGTGACGAGCCAGGGCCAGTCACCCGTCGCCACTTTTTGCACCAGCTTCGGCTTCGCCGGATCGGCGAGATCGAAGACGAGCAGCTTGCCGGTCAACTGCGCCGTCGCCACCAGCGTGCGGCCATCCGGCGATACGGCGAGCTGGACCATCACCTGACTCGTGTCGCCCCCCGGTACATCCGCGATCCCGACGTGTTCGCTCTTGGCATCGTACACCGCGATCTGGTTGGCGCCGAGGCTTGCGACGTAGGCGTGCTTGCCATCGGGTGCGACGGCGAGACCATGGGGTCTTGGAACTAGTACTTCTACTTCGGCGGGCGTCATCGTCTTGCGGTTGATCACCGCGATGCGCGCCGGCGCACTGACCGCCGACATCGAGCGGGTCGCGTACAGCAAGTCGCTCGTGGGGTCGATCGCGAGCAGCCCGGGCGTCACCGTTTCGGCTTTGGCGACGACGTGGTTCGATCGATCGAGCTTGACGACCGCGTTGTCACCGACGAGCGAGACGTACCAGTACGATCCGTCCGGCTCGACGACGATGTGGTGCGGCTTGGGATGTGCCGAGAAGCCCAGCGCCGTGAAATCGACGACGGCGACGACCGAGTCCGTCGCCGCGTCGATCACCGTGACTTTCCCCGATGCTTGATTCGCAACGTAGACGAGAACCGGGGACAACAGTGCCAGCAGGAAGTTCATGGCACCGGCGGCGTGGGATGTTTCTTCAGGATGAACAGGCCTTCGCTCATGCTGCTCACCGCGACCACGCCGCTCTTGAAGAACGGATAGTTGCCCCACGTCCCCTCGAACCCGGGCTCATCCGGTCCCACGGGGTGGGTATCGAAGAAGCCGATCTCTTTCGGGTGCAGGCGATCGCTGATGTCGAGCACGCGCAGGCCGCTCACGTAGTTCGACTGATACATCGTGTTGCCGACCAGCCAGAGGTTATGGTCCGTGGCCTTGTTCTTCGAGATGTATTGTCCCGCCAGGACCGGGTTCTCGAGATCGCTCACGTCCCAGATCAACGTCCGCGTCCCGTCGACGAAGCCCTGGATCTCGTCCAGCTCGTCGTCCTCGTACGCGTAGCGCTGGTCGTCGGTGAGCCACCCCTGGTGCGCGTAGCCCACGTTGGGATAGGTCGCGCGCGAGATCGCGACCGGATGCGACTTGTCCGTCACATCGGCGATCGACAGGTGGGTCTCGTTCCAGCCGAAGCAGATCTGGCGGCCCTGGTACTTGGTGGTGGGTCCGTGGTACACGACGCACTGCGCATCGTGCGTGTAGCCGGTGCCCTGGCGCCCAGTCTGCGGATCGGAGAAGCAGCCGGCGAACTTGGGATGCAGCGGATCGTGCACGTCGACCATGTGCAGCCCGCCGCCGCACATCTCTCCCCCCGCGTTCGAGCCGGTGAGGTAAACGTAGCCGCTCACCGTATCGGCGACGATGTCATGCACGCTGTGCGCGTTCGTGTACAGCGCATCGTGGGTGAACGTCTGCGGCGTCCTCACGCCCCGCAGCCGGTCGAGATCGAACACCTGCATGCCGTGATTGCCAGACCCGTCTGACACGATGAAGGCGTAGTGCTTGTACGTCTTGATCTCGCGCCAGAACGAGCCCCGCGCGCCCGCGGTCTTGGGCAGATCGCCGAGGTAGACGGGGTGGCTCGGATCGGTGATGTCGACGAACGACGTGCCGTCCACGCGGCCGACGATCGCGATCGCATGGCCCGTCTCCGCATCGTCGTAGCCCCAGATGTCGCTGAGCTGTACGCCGCGCTTGCCGCCGATCGCCGACACCGGCAGGAACGACATCAGGTCCACCTGATTGCAGTCGAAGATCTGGACCTTGCCGCTGGCGCACTCGCGATTGGCGCCGGTGATCGCGGAGAGTGTCGACACATCGCCCACCAGGTGCCCGGCCACCGCCCACGTTCCCGTCGGGCGGCGACTGTAGAGCATCACCCCACCCTCGCCGTAGTCCTCGTTGGCGATGGCCACCGCGACGAGCGATCCGGCGGCGGCCATCTTCGCGCCGAACTGCGCGCGACCTTCGACGCCCGCGGGCGGACCCAGCTTGACCGCACTCGGGAATCCGGTCGAGTCGCGCGCGACACGGAACACGCCTCCCGTGAACCCGTTGGAGCCGTCTGCACCGACCCAGAGCTCATTGCCCACTTCGGCGAGCGCGACGCCGTAGCGTGTGCCGAAGCTGCCGTCGAACGGCAGCGTGCGGGTGACGGGGTTCCAGCGAGCGTTCGCCGAATCGCGGGCGAAGACCCAAACCGCGCCGGCGCCGCGATCGTTGAGCGCGCCGATCAACGCGGTGTCGCCGCGCAGCACGAGCGAGCTACCAAAGCCGCTGTTGCGCCCCGTGACCGGCCCCGGCGGCGAAATCTTGCTTTCCATCTTCCAGCTTGACCCATCGCGATGGAACACGTAGACAGCGCCGTTACCGGAGTCCGCGCGGAAATTGCCGATCATGACGCGCGAGCCGGCAGCGGCGATTGCGTTCCCGAACGTCGCCGCGTTCGACGTGTCACTGGAGGCCAGCGTGGTCTCGGCCGCCCAGCTGCCACCGTTGTTCCGGAACACGTACACCGAGCCGCTGCGCCGCGTGAAGACCATCGGACCGAAGCCGCGGACGCCGGTCGAGATGTAGGCACGGCCGCCCGAGACGACGATCGTCGCGCCGAAGGCGTCACCGGGGTGCCGCTCGGGGGCCTTCAACGAGCCCGTCTCGCGCCAGCTGCCGCTGCCGTCGCGCGTGAAGACCACGACCTCGCCGCTCTCGGAGTCGGCCTTCGTCTGCCCGACCAGCAGCGTATTCCCGTCGACTGCGATCGCAGAGCCGAATCCATCAGCGTTGCTGGCATTCGCGCGGGTGATCTTGCTTGCGGGGCGTCCCCAGGCTCCGGTCGGAGTTGCCCGAAAGACGTACACCGCGCCCGGACCATAGGAGTTGCCCGGCTGGCCGACGTAAACATCCCGGCCGCTGATGGCGAGCGCGGAACCGAACGCGCCCTGGGCGGCGAGCGCTGCGGGAGCTGCACTGAAGGCGACGGCGAGCAGGAGCATGGTGCGATGCGACACGAATGGACTCTCCGGAAGGTTAAGAGGTGGATGCGGTCCGACTGATCAGGCGAAGAGCTGAGAGGATTGGGAGCTGGAAGGGGGTGGCGGTCGCATGCCCGCCAGCGCTCGACCCGCGTCCGTCCACCGCGAGCGCATCCATTCGGCGAGCCACAACGGCAGCGTGCGCGTGTGCTCCAGCGGCTCTTCGCCGATCGTGGGCTTCGCGCCGGTGAGCATCTCGCGGGCCAGCGCCTGCACCGCCGCCATGTCGTTGCGCGGCGTCGCCGGCTTGCCGAGTGCCGGCGCGATTCCCGTATCGGCCACGAGCACGCCTTCGTCGGCGAGCAGCACGTTCTCCGGCTTCAGCTCACCATGCGCGATCTCGGCGCCGTGCGCGTGCGCGAGACCGCTCAGGATGCCGCGCAGGATTTCGACGGCGCGAGAGAGTGGGATCGCGCCGTTGTTGCCGATCCAGGCGCGCAGCGTCGTCCCCGGCACGAACGGGCGGGTGTGGTATACGAACGAGCCGGCGCGCCCGGCGCCGCGCGGCCGCACCAGATTCGGATGCCGCAGCCGTTCGCCGACCAGCAGGACGGCGCGCTCGAATTGCAGATCGTTGATCCCGAGCGACAGCGCGGCGGGCAGAACCTTGACGAGGAGTTGTGTGCCGTTTTGGGATTGCGTCGCGACAAACAGGCGGTACTCGCCTACCGGCCGCACTTCACGCTCGATCCGATACAGCGGGCCAAGCGCTTCCGCTAGGGCGGTGCGCAGTTCGGACATTCGTCGCAAGTTAGCCCGCGTATCCCGGATGGGAAGGGACTACTCGCCCGTTTCTCTTCTAATCCCTTGGTATAGGCTCTGAGCACGCTGTCGCTCTGAAGCTGATCCGAAGATCTTCTCCCCATCAAAGCGGCCGTTCTCGATGAAGATCTCCGAAATCTTTGTGCCCGCCGTCACACTGCCCGCTACAAAGACGCCGGGGACCGAGGTCTCCAGCGTCTCGGCATTGATCTCAGGCCGTCCCGATGCGGCATCGAATGCGATGCCGATGCGCTGGAACAGCTCGAAGTCGGGGTGGAAGCCGATCAACGGATAGACTCGGGCCGCGGGGATGCGCTCTTCGTTGCCGAGCCCGCCGCGCACCAACACGTCGCGCAGCGTGATTTCGGCGACCTGGCTGCCGAGCCTCGCCTGGATCTCGCCGGCTTTGATGCGGTTTTCGAGATCGGGACGGAGCCAATACTTCACGCTCTTGGGCCACGAGCCGCCTCGATAGATGATCGTCGTGCGCGCGCCGGCGCGAAACAGCTGCAGCGCCGCCTCGACCGCCGAGTTCTTGCCGCCGATGACGACGACGTCGAGACCGCAGGAGAGGTGCGCCTCGTCGAAGTAGTGACGCACGTGCGGCAGCTCTTCGCCGGGGACGCCGAGCCGGTTGACGTGATCGAAGTAGCCCGTCGCCAGCACCAGCTTGTCGCAGGAAATCGGCTCACGCCCCAATTGCGTTTCGACTTCGTGGGCGCCGACCAGCTTCGTGTACGTCTGCACACGAATGCCTTCGACCCGCGCGACGCCGCGATAGTACTTGAGCGCCTCTTCGCGTGTCGGCTTCGCCCCCGCACACACGAGCGGGTGGTTGCCGATCTCGAGCCGTTCGGGCGTCGTGAAGAACGTCATGTTGATGGGATAGCGGACGATCGAATTGGCGAGCGCGCCGGCGTCGATGACGAGGGGATCGATGCCGCGGCGCTTTGCCGAGATGGCGCAGGAGAGGCCAATCGGCCCGGCGCCGGCGATGATGGCGGCTTCGTGACGCATCGTAGCGAGAATGTAACCCCTTGATTTCACGAGCGCGCAACAATATTGTTGCGTATGGCCAAACGCGCCCGCAGCAACAAATCCCTGGTGAAGCAGCGCTATCAGGTGGCCAAGCTCGCCTTCCCCGACGACGCCGACCTGGCCCGCAGCCTCGGCGTGCATCGCAGCGCGGTGGTGCGCTGGAAGCGCGGCGAAGCGCCGGCGCCCCAGAACTGGGAGCAGCTCGTGGGGTTGGACACGGTCGTGTCGCTGCTGGAAGGGTTTTTGGACGTTGCTTCAATCCCAAAATGGTTGCGCGGCATGAACGCCCACCTCGGCGACCGCCGGCCGATCGACGTGATCCGCCAGGGCCGCCTGTCCGCAGTCGTCGCCGCGATCGAGGCTGAAAAGGCCGGCGCCTTCGCCTGATGCCGTGGCGGGTGTTCCCGTGGGACCCAGGCGCGAAGCTCGGCGAGCCGTTTTCTCCCAGTTACATCCATCCGAATCAAGGCTCCGGCCGCTTCGACGTCGCCGGCAAGCTGGTGGTGTATCTCGCCGAGACCGCGGTGCACGCGGTGGCGGAAAAGCTGCAGCGGTTCCGGGGACAGAAGCTCGACCGCCGCGACCTCGTCGAATCGGGGAAGACCCTGGCGCTCGTCGAGTGCCAGGTGCCGAAGATCCGGCTTGCCGATCTGTGCGATCCCGCCGTGCTCGTGCAGCACGCCATCGCGCCCGATGTGTTGGCGAGTCGAGACTTCGCGAAGACGCAACGTGTGGCGATGGCGTTGGATAAGGAAGGCTTTTCCGGACTGCGGTGGTGGTCAGCGCTCTCCGGCGATTGGCATACGATTGTCGTGTTTGAGGGAGAGATCGAGTACGGCAAGCCCGAGCCGCTCACGATCGGGCACCAAGCGGTCCAGGAAGCGAGTGAGGCCCTGGGGATCCCGCGTCGCGCGCTGAGCCGCGCATGATGCTGACGCTCGCCACGGCCCTGCCCTTCGTGGTCCTGTTGCTGGCCATCGCGCTGGCGCCGCTCGTCACGCCGCAGTGGTGGCATCACAACCGCAACAAAGCCATCGTCGCGTTCGTCGTGTCGCTTCCCATCGCGATCTACCTGGGCATCGTTGCGCCGAGTGCGCTCGTCGAAAAGGCGCACGAGTACTTCGGATTCATCGTCGTGATCGGCGCGCTGTTCGTCATCACCGGCGGCATCCACATCCAGGGCTCCCTCTCCGGCACGCCGCTCGTGAACACGGGGATGCTGGGGCTCGGCGCCGTGCTCGCCAACCTGCTCGGCACCACCGGCGCCTCCGTGCTCCTGATCCGGCCGCTGCTGCGTGCCAACAAGGCCCGCAAACGCGTCGCCCACATCGTCATCTTCTTCATCTTTATTGTCGCCAACTGCGGCGGCCTGCTGACGCCCATCGGCGACCCGCCGCTGCTGCTGGGCTTCCTCAAGGGCGTCCCGTTCGATTGGACGCTGCGCCTCTGGCCGCAGTGGCTGCTCGTCAACGCCATCCTGCTGATTGTGTTCAACGTGTGGGATCGGTGGGCGCACGAGCCTGACGAGAAGGAGCCGATTCACGAGCCGGTGCGCGTGCGTGGCGCGCTATCCATCGTAGGGCTGCTCGGCGTGCTCGCGACGATCCTCGGCGCCGGCATCGCGGCAGCGCGCGGCGCGCCGTGGGACCCCGGCATTCAAGAGCTGGCGATCGTGATGATTGCCGTGATCGCCTACATGGGGACGCCGCGCGAGAACCGCGAGCGCAACGCCTTCACGTTCGGGCCGATCATCGAGGTGGCGATTCTGTTCGCCGCGATCTTCGTGACGATGGCGCCGGTGCTGGAGATGCTCAACATCTGGGCCGCAACTCCGGGATTCTGGCTGAGCAAGCCGGCGCACTTCTTCTGGGCGTCTGGCACGCTGTCGAGCGTGCTCGACAATGCGCCAACCTATCTCGTCTTCGCCTCCAGCGCCGCCGGGCTGCAGGGACTGCCGCCGCACGGCCCGTTCATCGGCGCCCTCGTGCTCGATCCCGGCAGCGCCAAGCTCCTCGCCGCAATTTCGACCGGCTCGGTGTTGATGGGCGCGAACACCTACATCGGCAACGCGCCGAATTTCATGGTGCGTGCGATTGCGCAGGAGAACGGCGTGACGATGCCGTCGTTCTTCGGATACATGGCCTACAGCGTGGGGATCTTGCTGCCGATTTTCGTGGTGGTGGCGGTGGTGTTTTTCGGTTGAGCAATTCCCTATATATGATTGCGTGACTTTCACGCCGCTTCCCAACCAGCGCCGCGCCATCGAAGCGCCTATGGGCCCGGTCCTCGTCGTCGCGGGTCCCGGCGCCGGCAAGACCTTCTGCCTCATCGCCAGAATCCAGCACCTCATCGCCGGCGGCATCGATCCGCGCCGCATCTGCGCCGTCACGTTCACCAATCGCGCCGCCGAGGAAATCGCCACCCGGCTCAAGCACACGCTGGGCGAGCGCGCGGAGGCGATCACGCGCGGCACGATCCACGCGCTGTGCCTCGCGCTGCTGCGCGACCACGTCGAAGCAGCGGGGGGGGGCCTGAAGAAAGGATTCGGCGTCGCGGACGATCTGTACCAGAGCGTCGTGCTCGGCCGGCTGCGCGTGCCGGCCGAGCGGCGCGGCGGCATCCTCAACCGCTTCGGCCGGCACCGGCTGCAGGGGTACAAGCTCCAGCCGGACGAAGCCCGGCTGTTCCGCGAGTACTGCGCCTGGCTCGCCCACCGCAACATGGTCGACTTCGACGAGCTGATCACGAAAGCCGCGCCGCTCGCCGATCGGATCGCGGATCGGTTTGACTATCTGCTCGTCGACGAATTCCAGGACGTCAACGCCGTCCAGTATGACTTGTTGAAGAGGCTCGCCGCACCGCATGGCAACTTCTTCGCGGTCGGTGACGACGAGCAGTCGATCTTCACCTGGACCGGCGCGGACCCGTACGTCCTGGTGCGGTTCCAGCGCGACTACGAAGTCGAGCCGATCATCCTCGACAAGAATTGCCGCTGCTCTCGGCAAATCTTCCAGACGGCGCGCCGCGTGCTGGCGCAGAACCCGCAGCTGTTCCAGAAACAACTGACCGCCGACAAGGAATCGGCACACGAGGTGTGTGCCTACGCGTTCCACGACGAAGAAGAAGAGGCCTCATGGCTGCTCGAAGATCTCGTCACCGACCGCGGCAGCGAGGGATTCGGCTGGGGCGACTACGCGATCCTGTATCGCAAGCACAAGGTCGGCGAATACCTCGAGGGCCGGCTG
>WNFW01000805.1_pt1 | contig 36147 bp, 8 predicted proteins | sample 5400131 | NCBI WGS metagenome assembly WNFW01 (sample SAMN13153362, study PRJNA577476) | soil metagenome | isolation source: 20 cm soil or saprolite under grassland replicate 1 | place: USA:California | collected 2016-06-15 | reverse complement strand
TCACCGAGATCTCCCCGGTCTCGCACGGCAACGCCCTGTCGGTCTACTTCCGCGATCCGGAAGGCAACCGCCTGGAGCTGTTCGTCGATACGCCCTGGTACGTGAAGCAGCCGCTGCGCGTGCCGATGGACATGCAGCTTTCGGACCGGGAGCTGTGGGCCTGGGCCGAGGCCGAGGCGCGCAGGCAGCCGGGATTCAAGCCGGTCGAGGAATGGCGCAGCGCCCTGTCGCGGCAGATGGAGCAACGCTGAGCGAGAGCGCGCTCATCGTGGGTGCCGGCAGCGGCCTCAGCGCATCGCTCGCGCGGCTGCTCTCGCGGCAGGGAATGCGGGTCGCGCTTGCCGCGCGCGATGTCGCGAAGCTCGGCGCGCTGGCGCAGGAGACCGCGGCGCTCGCTCTGCGCTGCGATGCCGCCGACGCGGCGCAGGTCGACGCGGCTTTTGCAGCCGTGGAGAAGAAGTGGGGCGTGCCGGACCTGGTCGTCTACAACGCGAGCTACCGCGCGCGCGGGCCGATTACCGGGGTCGAGGCGAAGGAAGTCGAGCGCACGCTGGCGATCAGCGCCTTCGCGGGATTTCTCGTCGGCCAGGCGGCGGCAAGGCGCATGCTGGGGCGCGGCTCGGGCGCGATTTTCTTCACCGGCGCCTCGGCGAGCGTGAAGGGCTACGCGAATTCGGCGCCCTTCGCGATGGGCAAATTCGCGCTGCGCGGCCTCGCGCAAAGCATGGCGCGCGAGCTGGCGCCGAAAGGCATCCACGTCGCGCATTTCGTCATCGACGGCGGGATCCGCCAGGCGCCGGAAGATCCGCGCGCGAATGAGAGGGGCGAGGACGGCATGCTGCTGCCCGACGAGATCGCCAGGAACTACCTTCACGTGTACCGCCAGCACCGCAGCGCGTGGACTTGGGAGCTCGAACTTCGTCCCTGGGTCGAGCGGTTTTGAGAGCGTTCGTCTACAACGGGCTCGGCGCGCGGCGGGTGCTGATGATCTCGACGCCAGAACGCGCCGCGACGGTGCGTGCAGTTAGGCGGCGAAAACCGACCCGCGGTTCAGCAGCGACCGGGGGTCGAGCTCTGACTTGAGCCTCCGCAACTCCTCGTAGCGCGCAGCGCCGAAGCAGCGCTCATACACGTCGCGTCCCGACGGCAGCTCGCTCTGGATGTAGCGACGCCAGAGCGGCCGCGACTGCGCGAGCGCCATGAAATCGCGGTCGAAGGCATGCAGCCGCTCGAGCGACGGCGCGGCGGCGTCCGCGAGCCAGCCCCAGGCGCCGGTCGCGGTGAAGTGCCGCGGCTCGGGGTAGACGAGCGGAGCGACACGGCCGCGGTAGCGGATCGGGTAGCAATAGCGCTCGGCAAAGCGCAGCGCCTCACGATGTCGCGCCTCGAGCGCGAGTAGCTCGGCCTGTGCCTGCGCCAACTGCTCGTCGGGCACGAAGAGCGTGAACCAGAAGAGCCGCTCGTCGCCTTTCGGCGCGAACTCGAGCGGCACGTGGCGCTCGACGAGCCGCGGCGCATATAGGCGCACGCCTTGCGGATAGGGGGCGGCGCCGGCGAGCGGCACGATGGCGAGGGTCGCCTCGACGAAGATGCCGAGCTGGCCCATCGAGCCGAAGAGCCACGGAAATTGCGGATGCGATGCGCTCAGCTCGCGCAGGTCGCCGCGGCCGTCGATGAGCGTTATCGACAGCACGTTGTCCCAGAAGCCGCCGTGAAGCGACGAGCGCGGGCCGAAGCCGCCCGCGGCGAGATAGCCGCCCACGGTCGGCCCAGGATAGCCGTCGTTCAGCACCGGCAGGTCGAAGCCGTGCGCCTGCAGCAGGCGCTGCAGGATCCAGAGCACCATGCCGGCGCCCGCGGTGACGCTGCCCCGCGCGTCGAAGCGCACGTGGCGCAGCTCCGTCGTCCTGAGCAGCAGCTCGCCCTCTGCCGGCAGGCTAGAGCCGTTGAGCGAATGGCCCTGACCGCGCACGCGCACCGGCATGCCGCGGGCGTTCGCTTCCCTCACGGCGCGGCAGAGCTCCTCAATCGCGCGCGGTGCGACCTCTTCGTAGCCTGCCGCGCTCGACCGCAGGCCGGAGAAGTCGCTAATCGGAGCCCAATGATCTCTGCGCCAGTTCAAGCGGCGGCCCTAGCGGGTTATAGTCGCCGCATTATCGCCGGCATCTTGCGGGAGTGACCCGTGCAGGCACTGCTTTTCGAAGAGCATTCCTCCGTCCTGCCGCATTGGTGGCGCGAGGGCGCGCGAGCGCGCACCGTCGTCTATCTCGATGCGCACCTCGACCTGCAGTACGTCAATCCCGAGCGCATTCGCAGGCTCGAGCAGTGCACGAGCGTCGAGCAGGTCGCGGCACTCGAGAAGCCGCACGATCTATCGCCCGATGGGCAGTTCTGCTACAGCATCGAAGATTTCCTCTATCCGGCCGCCCGCCTCGGCCTCATCAGGCGGTTGATCTGGGTAGCGCCGCCGCACGTGATGACGCGCTATTCCGACAACGCGCTCGACCAGTTGCGGCAGATGGACGGGGTCGGCCCCGACGACATCATGAGCTTCCGGCGCGTCGACGGACGCATTGAAGGACGCCTTCTGGGCCTGGATCTCACGGTGTGCGATCTCGGCCAGGTGGAGGCCGTGCCGCTGCCGGGCGACAGCGTGATCGACATCGACGTCGACTACTTCGTCACCGTCCCCGGTGACCGAGCCTGGATCGATCCGGCCGAAGCGTTCGCGGTGCTGCGGCGTCTGCCCGTCTCGAGCGATCGCGTAACGCTCTCGCGCTCCGTTAGCAGCGGCTTCACGCCCCTGCGGCACCGCTTCCTCGGCGACTACCTCGCCGCGCTGTTCGAGGAGCGCACTGGCGATGCCGATCACTATTCACGCCTTTTCCACCTCGAGCGGCGCCTTGCCGACGGCGAGCGCGAGACCGCGCTGCGCGGCTTTGCCGCTGAGGCCGAGCGCCATCCGGAGTGCGCCGCGACGTGGTATCTGCTCGGCGCGGCGCATACGGATCGAACGCTGGCGGCGCAATGCGAGGCGCGGGCGGCCGCGCTCTCGCCGGCGTATGCGCCGAGCGTCCTGCGCTCTGCCTGCGAGATACGGCAGCGCCGCCTCCCCACCGATAGCGCCTATGTGGTGCGCCTCGAGCGCCGGCTGGTCGATGTGCCGGCCGCCGAACAAGCCTTGGCGTTCGCGTCGGTCGGACTGCTGTGGTGCAAGTTCGGCGAGCTTGGCCGTGCGCTTGCTTGCTACCGGCGCGCCGCGGCATCGCTCGGCTACCAGAGCGAGCTGGCGATGCAGATTGCCACGCTGCTCCTGCGCACCGGCAAGGCGGACGAGGCCATCCGCTACTTGGTACCTGCGCTCGAGGACGACAAGGCGCGCACCGCCGCGCACGGATATCTTGCGCGCGTCTTCCTGAAGAACGGCCGGCTCGAGGAAGCCCGGAAGCACCTCGAGCGGGCGCACGAGGCGGCGCCCTGCTGGCGCGAGCCGCTCGAAGGGCTGATGTACGTCTACCGCCAGCTCGGCGAGCGCGAGCTTGCCGAACAGCTTGCGGCGCGCCTCGCCGCCCAGCCCTGATGCCGCCTTACAACGGCTGCGTCTCGTAATACACCGTCAGGAAGTCGCTGCCGTCCCTGGCAAAGCCTCCGGAGAGATGCCCGAACGGGTGCTGCCGGAGCTGCGAATAAAAGGCCGCGAAGCGCTCTTGGGGCAGTGCGTAGCGGGCGGCCGCTTCGAGGAGCACCGGCTCGATCTCGGCAAGCGTGAGGTTCGCCTTGTAGAGATTGATGTCGTACGACCGGCGCGCGGTTCCCTCTTCGCCGACTTCCAGGTAGATCGGCGCGGCGTTGCGGCGGGCGGCGAGCTGAACTAGGTGGAGCGCGGCGCCGCAGGACGGCGGGTCGACCTGGACACCGTAGATCGCCCTTATCCGGCGCAGCATTCCGGCCAGATCGAGCATCGGGTAGCACGTATAGCGAGCGACGACGTTTTTGGAGCTATCGCGCGCGTACCACTTGAAGCCGAGATACATGAGCACCGGCTCGCGGCTGCCGGCGAGAACCTCGTGCCGGACCTTCTGCCAGAACTCCAGGTATGCCTTGTGGATGATGCCGTCCTCGCCGTCTTCGATGCCGTAGCCGACCGTGTCGGCATCGGGCAAGTGCTCGAGAAACATCGCCTTCAGCTTGTCCGGGATGCCGAGCTCGACGGCCATCTCGCCGAAGGTCTGCGGCGCTACGCCGGCCACCCGCACGGCAATCAAGAACCGCTCAGCGAGCAGACGGCTCGACACCAGCTTGAACGAGTCCTCGCGGCGATAACGAAGCCCGCGCGAGGGCAACAATTCAAGCAGCGATTTTTCCGGCATCAAATCGAAACGGTTCAGCGACTTACGTCGCGTTCTGAAACTGATCCGTGATTCTATGGACTAAATTTTATGGATTAAGTGTGAAATTTGCCGCATCATCGTGGCGTCTCCTAGGCCCGACAAAAAAAGGCCCGTGAGGCAAGGGGGGGAAGCTACAGCAAGCGCGGTTGTTGTTCTATCGCGACGCTTTCGTCAGCTGCCCAGCGCACCACGCAGTTTGTCGTCGCCGAGGAACGGCAGCAGCGCATTTGGACAGCCGCGCTTTTCGAGTCGAAGGTCCCTGCATGCTCGTGGCCAGGTGCGGCGCTCTGTCGCGTTCCGATTTCGTCATTGGGAGTCTCCCGTGAAAAGAACGTCCGCCCTAAGAGCCGGCCTTGCGTCCCTGCGCAGGAAGTTCGCGCCTTCGCTCATTTCCCGGGCGTTGAAGGAGGTTTTCTCTGGGCGAGGAAGCTCGCCGGTCCGGGCGCCGCGCCCGCGCCAGGCGCAGGCCTTCCTGCTCGAGGCGCTCGAGCCGCGCCTTCTGCTCTCGGCTGCGGCGATCGACTACGCGACGGCGCTCTCGAGCAGCAGCTTCACCCTGGCGGCCGTCGACGCCACGCACGTGCAGCTGACCGGCGACGGCGGCTACACCTCGGCTTCCACCGATCTTTCGGCGAGCGCCGGAGCGCTCGACCTGTCGCGCAGCGCTGGCGCGGCCTTCTTCGGCGACACGATCCATCTAGACCTCGCGAGCCTGCAGAGCCTCTCCACAGGGTTGAGCGTCAACTTCACGGGCGGTCTGCAATCCCTTCTCTGGCAGGACCATGTCCAGCTCGACGGTGCCGGCACCTTCGGCTTCGACGTGAAGGTCCAGTCCGACTCCGCCATCAAAGTGTCCGCCGGCGCCTCGCTTGCTGCCGGCACGCATGACATCACGCTCCAGGCATCCGAGAAAAACTCGCTGCTCGGCGTGTCGGGGCATAACTTCGCCGCCGATGCGACGCACGCGACGGTCACCGTGCTCGGCGACCTGAGCGGGGCGAACGTCTCGCTAGAGGCCGACTCGACGATCGATACGACGACGAGCAGCCTGGATGTCGGCAGCGTCGCGAAGCTCGCCTTCATCCTGGGCTTCTCCACCGCCGACGTCGAAGTCGGCGGCTCGAGCCACGTCACTGCGACGAGCAAGCTCGACATGCAGGCCACCTCGACCGTGAAGATCGTCGCCGACATGACGGCGGATTCCGGCAAGACCGACAACAACACCGACGCGGCGGTCGCGACGATCGGCATCACTACGAACACGTACGCCCGGATCACCGGCAATGCCGTGGTAAACACCACCGGCGCGCTGCTCAACGTGTCGGCGAAGAGCTCGTCCACGGGCATCGCGATCGGCGACGGCACGAGCGGCGGCGCCGGCGCGACGGTCGGCGCGGCGGTCATCACGGGCGAAACCGTGGCCGCCGTGAATGATCACGCACAGATCACGGACGCGAGCGGCGTCTCCATTACCGCCGACCGCCTGAACGACGCCACGGCGGTAGCGAAGTCGACGACCAAGGGCTCCACGGACGGCGACAGCAGCCAGGAGTCGAAGAAGCAGCTCTCGGGCAACGACGCGCAGACGGGCGGCGGCAACAGCGTCTCGTTCGCAGGTGCGGTGGCGGTGAGCACGGTGGTGAGCCACAGCTCGGCCTACCTCGACACCGCGGGCTCGGTGCAGTCCTCCGGCAGCCTCGCCGTGATCTCGACCTCGGCCACCAATTCGCAGGCGAGGGCCGACGGCAGTGCGACGGTCGCGGACCACGACAGCAACGCTGCCAACAACACCAACGTTGGCATCGCCGTGGGCATCGGCGTGGGCGACCTGCACAACGACGCCTACATCAAAGGCGAGAGCAACACCATCACGGCGAACGGCGTATCGGTCAAGGCGACCATGGGCTCGCACGATCGCACACTCGACTTTGCCTCGGGCGGCGTGGACGCCTCGACCGGCAAGATCACGCTGCTCGGCGGCGCTACCGGCCTCAAGAACGGCGACGCGGTGGTCTACCACCAGACCGGCACGAAGACGATCAGCGAGCTCACCGACGGGAGCACGTACTACGCCGTGCTGCAGGACGACGGCACGGTCAAGCTCTCGTCGAACGCCGACGGCTCGAGCCCGATCGGCTCGTTCACGCTCGGCGGAACCTCGACGACCGACACGTTCAACCTCGTCTTCACCGCCGCGGACAGCCGGCTCGGCGTGGCGGCGATCGCCGGCGCGAGCGGCGGCGCGACCAGCGTCGCGGGCGCGCTCGTCATCAACGTCGGCATCAGCCATACCAACGCGTACATCGCCGACGGCACGACCGTCACGGTCACCGGCAGCGGCACGGTCGAGATCAAGGCCGAGAACTTCATCGAGGTCACCTCCAAGGGGACCGGCAAGCAGACGAACGGCGGCTCGACCGGCGTCGGGCCGGTGTTCAGCCTGAACATCGGCGAGACCGACACCAACGCGCTGCTCGGCGACGCCACGCTTGCTCCGGCCAGTGCCGCTTCGGTCTCCGGCGCGGGCGCCGTGACGATCAGCGCCGCCTCGAAGAACGCGATGGACAACGAGGCCGAAGGCGGGGCGAAGAGCGACAAGACCGCGGTCACCCCGGTGGTCGCCATCTCGGTGGCCAGCAATACGACGAACGCCAACGCGGACGCGGCCACGAGCGCGCTCAATGCCGGCTCGCTGAACGTCACCGCCTCGCACGAGGGCAGCAACAACGTCTCGGCTACCGGCAACACCGAGTCGGGCAAGACCGGCGTCGGCATTTCCTTCGCGCTGGCCATCACTACCGACTCGGCAATCGCCACTACGGCGCGCGACGTGGTCGCGAGCGGGGCGGTCGCCTTCAACGCCAAGACTGCGTCGGGCACGAAGTCCAAGGCCAAGTCGAGCGTGGCCGGCGGCGACTCGAACGACAGCGACAAGAACGATCCGAACGGCGGCGTCAACAAGAAGGCCGCCGACAACAAGCAATTCGCCTCCGACCGCGCCACTGCCAAGGGCGGCAAGTCCGCCGGCAACACCGACGGCTCGTCCGCCGAGGCGAGCGGCGAAGACGGCAGCTCGAAGAAGGTGGAAGTGGCGGGCGCGGTGGGCATTACCGTGGCGAACACGACCGCGCGCGCCTCGATCCCGGACGGCTTGACCATCACCGCCGGCAACGGCACGGGCATCACGAACGGCACGCTTACGGTGAAGTCGGAGAACAACACCGATGCACAAGCCGTGGCCGACGGCAGCGTGACGAATCCCGGCACGACTTTCGACCCGACGGTCTCCAACGCCACGGACAAGGGCTACGTCGACTTCTCCGCCGACAACATCAATCTCGGCACCGACACCGGCTTGCATACCGGCGACCAGATCTACTACCGCGCGAACGGCGGCACGGCCATCGGCGGCCTGGAGAACGGCAAGACGTACTTCGTGCGTGACATCGGCAGCGGCAAGTTCGAGCTCTACGACACCAAGGATCACGCAAACGACACGCTGCACACGGCGGGCCGCCGCGATCTGCTCAAGGACACTACTCACCCTGCGCCGACCGGCACGACGCAGAGCCTCGACCCGGTGGACGCGGAAGCCGCCGGCACCGGCGTGGGCATCGCCGTCGCGGTCAACGTCGCGCGCGTCACCAACGAAGCGCTCGTCGGCAACTCGGACATCACCGCCGACGGCCTGATCGTGCAGGCGCTCGTACCGCAAGTCGGATCGAGCGACAAGGTCGACAGCTTCTCGGCGGAAGCGACCGCCGGAGTGAGCGGAATCGACACCGGCATCGCCGGTGCGCTCGCGGTCAACGTGGGCATGAGCCACAGCAAGGCGGCGATCGCCAATTCGGCCACGGTGACCATCACCGACGGCGGCGATGTCGCGTTGACCGCAGAGAACTTCGTCGCCAACTCGACGAAGGCGAGCGGCAAGCAGGAGGCGGGCGGCAAGACCGGTGTCGGGGCGGCGATCGGCGTCAACATCGGCATGACGGACACGACCGCGCACGTCGGCGACGGAGCGTCGATCAGCGGCGCGAAGGACATCAAGCTCTCGGCCTCTTCCACCAACGAGCTTTCGAACAGCGCCGACGCGGGCAGCAAGGGCAAGACGGCAGTGACGCCTTCGATCGCGGTCTCGGTGTCGAACAACGACACGGAGGCGACGCTCGGCACCTATAGCTTGACCACGAACCACAACACCGGCAAGGTCGAGCTCACCGCGTCGCACGAAGGCTCGGTGAGCTCGGAGGCGAGCGGCGACACCGAGTCCGGGGACACCGGCGTCGGCATCTCGCTCGCGCTCACCATCTCGACCGACAAGTCGCTCGCCACGACCAACCGCGATATCGACGCGGGCGACGCGGTCACATTCAGCGCGAAAACGATCTCGGCCGACCGCTCGCGCGCCAAGGCAAGCGTCGCCGGCGCAGGCGACGAGGACCAGAACAACAAGTCTACCGACCAGGGCGGCAGCGGCGGCAAGAGCGTCGACCAGAAAGTCACCGGGCAGAAGGACACCGCCTCGAACAAGGCGACCACGGCGGACTCCGGCGCCGCCGGCAAGACCGGCGACACGAGCAACGCGAGCGCAAGCACCTCGAGCGGCGACAGCTCGTCCGGCTCGAGCGTCAGCGTCGCAGGCGCAGTAGCAGTCACGGTGACGAGCAGCACGTCGAGCGCGGTGCTCGGCGTCGGCCGCACCGTCACGACGCACCACTCCGGCAACACGGGCGTGCTGAGCCTGCTTTCGCAGAATCTGACCGAGTCGACCGCCTTCGCCGACGGCGGCTCGACGGTCTCGGGCGGCGGCACGAGCGTCGGCGTGGGCGTGAGCGTCAATGTCGCGAACGTGACGAACGAAGCCTATGTGGCGGGCGGCGCCACCGTGAACGCCGACGGGGTCTCGGCCAAGGCGACGATGGCGAGCCGCGACGTGAAGTTCGCCGTCGACCACATCGATGTGATCGACACCGGGAAGAGCACGATCTTCGTCGGCCTTGATAGCGGTCTGAAGACCGGCGACAAACGCACGTACGACAAGGGCGGCAACACCAACAACCCCATCGACGGGTTGACCAGCGGCAACGACTACTACGTCCGCGTCCTCGACGGCGGCAAGATCCAGCTCTACGAGGCGAGCGACGACGCGCAGCATCCCGACTCGGCGGCCAAGAGCGGTGACGAAACCAAGCTAGTGCACCTCACGGGCACCGGCTCGGGCACCGGACACAAGCTGAAGTGGGCCTTCGACGCCGGCAATCCGCTGTCGCTCCCGGGCTCGGACGTATCGTTCGATCCCTCCACCCAGCTGCGGGTGATCGACCTCGCCGAAGGCAGCCAGCTCGATACCGGCGATGCAGTGCACTACGACAACGGCGGCGGCTCGACGATGGGCGGCCTCAATACGACTGACACGTTCTACGTCATCCAGCTGGATGACAAGCATTCGCAGCTCGCCGGTTCCCGCCAGCACGCGCTCGACGGCACGGCAGTGAAGCTGAACGACGACGGCAACACCAACCAGAAACTCGTCGACAGCACCGACACCTTCCGCGCGCAGGCGCGCTCCGGCGCGGGCGGCGGCAAGATCGGCGTCGCCGGCTCGGTGGCGATCAACATCGCACAGGTGCACACGCGCGGCATGATCGGCTACGGGGGCTCGGGCGCCGCGAGCGTCACGCTCGTCGGCGGCGACGTCGACCTCGAGGCGCAGAGCCGCACCGACAACTTCGTCGACGCCTCGCCGACTTCGTCGGCGCACGGCGCGGGCGGCAGCAGCGTCGGCGTGGGCGCGTCGTTCGGCCTCAACGTCGTGCTCGAGGACACCACCGCCGGCATCGCGGACGGTCAGTCGGTCACCGGTTCGGCCGGCCAGTTCACCATCAAGGCCGACAACCAGAACACCGCAGTGACTGTCGCGGAAAACGGCGCTTCGGGCGGCGGCACGCAGGTCGGCGCGGCGGTGGCCATTGCGGTGGTCGATATCTCCACCACGGCAAAGGCCGGGGCGGACCAGGGCGGCAGCGTCACGACGCTCACCTTGAGCGGCGCGCTCGAGGTCGAGGCGATTCACTCCGACACGGTCTACACAACCACCAAGGGCGAGGCGGCAGGCGACGGCACGGCGGTTGGCGCGTCCGTATCGCTCAACATCGTCACCGACGACACGATCGCCACCGTGGCGCGCAGCTTTACCGGCGGCACGCTGGTGACGGTCGCGTCCACCTCGCGCATGGATACCAGGGCCGAGGCGCGCGGCAGCGCCTCGGGCGCGTCCTCCACCAAGGACGGCACGAACGACACGAGCGACTCCAACAAGTCGCGCGACTCGCAGCAGGAAACCAATCACCAGGCGGACTTCGCGACGCAGAAGTCCGGCACGAGCGGCAAGCCCTCGGGCAGCGCGCAGTCCGACGGCATCAGCCAGGGCGACAGCAACTCGAGCAGCCAGTCGGGCAATTCGTCGCAGGGCGGCACCAGCGTCGCCGCCTCGGTGGCGGTGAACTACATGAACGTGCACAACACCGCCCGGATCACCGGCGCCGGTGTGTCCGTCACGGGCACCGATCACGCGAAGATCACCGCCGACAGCGACGCCGACGCGTCGGCGCAGGGCCTCTCGACTGCGACCAACACCAAGGCCGACACCGGCGTGGCGGCGGCAGTGGGCGTGAACATCGCGCTCGTGCACAACACCGCGAAGGTAGACGACAACGTCACCTTGCAGGCGAAGGACGTTGCCATCAAGGCCGAGATGGTGAGCGGGGAGAAGAACACCTTCGTCGCGCGCGCGCTTTCGGGCGGCGTGGCGAAGAACACGGCTGTCGGCGGGTCCGTGGCGCTGAACTACATCGACGTCGAGACCACGGCGAGCATCGGCGCGAACGCGCACGTCAGCTCGACCTCGGGCGACATCGACGTCGCGGCGGAGAGCCGCAACGAGATCCAGAACGTTTCGGGCGGCGCCGCGCTCAGCACGAGCAACGGCACCGGCGTGGGCGTCGCGGTCTCGATCAACATCCTGAACAAGCTGGATACCGAAGCGAACGTCGGGCACGACGCCGTGGTCACGGCGACCGGCGGCTCGGTGCACATCACGTCGAACGCTTCGCTAGAGCCGAAGACCGAGACGCTGCCGATCATCGGCGACGTGAAAATCACCAGCTTCGCCGCTGGCGTGGCGGCGAGCTCAGGCGGCGCCGCGATCGGCGGCTCCTCCAGCATCGACGTCTATTTCGTCGACACGCACGCCTTCGTCGAGCACGACGCGCACATCACGGCCGATCAGGGCGTCACGGTCTCGGCGCAGGATGCGATCACCGTGTTCAGCGCGGCAGGCGGCATTGGCGCTTCCTCCGGCAGCGCCGGTGTGGGCATCGGCCTCGACGTCGGCGTGATCGTGCGCCACACCACGGCGCACGTGGACGAAGGCGCGCAGGTTACGGCGAACAACGGCGACATCACGGTCCATGCGCAGTCGGACGACGACATCACCTCGATCGCCGCCACCTTCGGCCTGAGCTCGAGCAGCGCGGGCGTCGCGGCGTCGGTCGGCGTGATGGTGCTCATCACCGAGACGCGCGCCTACACGGAAGAGAAGGGCAGCGGCAGCGCGGTGCAGCTCACCGCCACGCACGGCAACGTCTCGCTCACCGCGCAGGGTGACATGAAGGCGCTGATGATCGCCGGCGCGATCGGCGGCGGCAGCAGCGCTGGCGTTGGCGTCGCCAACACTACGCTCGTGCACAACGACACCGTCGCCGCGCGCATGGGCGCGCAAAGCGCGGTGAACGCGGCGGGCAGCCAGGGCATCACGGTGAGCGCCACGTCCGAAGAAGACATCATCGCCCTCAGCGCGGCCGGCGGCGTAGGCGGCTCGGCCGGCATCTCCGTCGCGCCGACCATTCTCGTGCTGAACGAGGACACCACGGCCTCCATCGGCGCAGGCGCGACCGCTAACGCGCAGACGCTCGCCCATACGCCGGGCGACTCGAACCTCACGGTCACCGCGTCCGACACGACCTCGATCGTCTCGGTCGCCGGCTCGGTCGGCATCGGCGGCGCCGCTGGCGTTGCGGCGGGCGTGGACGTGCTCTCGCTCATCAAGCACACCAACGCGTACATCGACTCGGGCGTGACCGCGCATGTCGACGGCGACATCGCCGTCGGCGCCAACTCGCACGAGGAAATCACCTCCGTCGCCGCGGGTATCGCGGTCGGCGGCAGCGCCGGCGTGGGCGTGAACGCCGGCGTGCACGTGCTCAACATCACCACGCGCGCCTTCGTTGGCGACGATCCGAATGCGCCTTCGCTCGCGGGCGCAGGCGACGTGCACGCGCTCGGTACGGTCGCGATCACGGCCGACGACAAGACCGAGCTCGACAAGGTCGTCGCCACCGTCGCGGTGGGCGGCGGCGCCGGCGTCGGCGCCGCGGCCACGGTGACGGTCGACACGAAGCACACCCAGGCGTTCATCGGCAACGGCGCCTCGGTCACCGGCGATGGCCAGACCTCGGGCGCAGCGGTGAAGTCGGGCGGCTTCAACGCCGGCTTCGTCGCCGACACGCCGAAGGCGTCGGTCAGCTTCGACCCAGCAAGCAACGTCAACACCACGAACGACACGGTCCACATCGCGGGCAGCGGCCTGAGCACTGGCGACTACGTCACCTACCACAAGGGTACCGGCGATTTGAATCAGGCGATCCGCGGCCTGCAGGACGGGCACAACTACTACGTCCACAACGACGGCTCCGACAACATCTCCTTCTACGACGCCAAGGCGCAAGCGCTCGACGGTACTTTGCCGCCGAAGGTTCTTGTCGACCCCGCGACGAAGGTCGATATCGGCAACGAAACCGTCAACCTCGGCACGAGCACCGGCCTCGCCAACGGCGACGCGGTGACGTATCTGCAGGGCTATGACGACAACGGCAACGCGACCGGCGTGATCGGCGGCCTTAAGGACGGCGGCAAGTATTACGTGCGCAGCGCCGGTAGCGGCATCTTCGAGCTCTACAACACGCAGGCCGACGCGCTTGCGGATACGAACGCCATCGACCTGACGAGCACCGGCGGCGCCGGCCAGACGATCGGCGGCGGCCGCGCCGACCTGACGAGCGCAGGCGTCGGCACCGGCCACTCGCTTACGCCGGCGGTCGAGATCATCGACTCGAAGAACGCTTCGGGCTCGGACATCAACACGCTGCACAGCCAGGGCAAGGTCAAGCAGCCGAACGTCGCTTCCGTTTCGACACCGGACAACTCGTCCACGGCGGATCCGGCGAGCGGCCACCGCACCCTCACCGCCAATACCGCGACGGTGCAGGGCGTGGCGGTGTCGTCCTCGAATACCGACGAGATCAACACCTATTCCGCCGCGGTCGGCGGCGGCACGGCCGGCGTTGCGGTCGCGGCAGCGGTGAACGTAATCGACACGCACACCGAGGCGTACATCGACCAGAACGCGCATGTGAACTCGAGCCTGTCGGGCGCGGCAAGCGGCCAGTCGGTGGTCGTCTCGTCGGCGAGCGACTTCCACCACGTCGCGCTGGCGGCGGGCGCCGGCTTCGGCGCCGTCGGGGTGGCGCCGGGCGTCGACGTGACGGTGCTGAACAACAATACGAACGCGACCATCGCGGGGGTCGTGAACGCGAAGGGCGACGTGCGCGTCGACGCGCACTCGAGCGAGGACCTGCTGATGGTCGGCCTCGGCATCGCCGCAGGCACGGTCGGCGTGGGCGGAGGCGTGAGCGTGCTCAGCCTCAACGACCACACCCTCGCGTCGATCAGCGGCACCGTCTCGGCGGGCGGCGACGTCTCGATCACGTCCTCCGACGACACCAAGGTGCTCATCATCAGCGGCGGCCTCGGCGCCGGCTTCGTCGGCGTAGGCGCTTCCGTGGGCGTGCTCGTCATCAGCAAGGACACGCAGGCCTTCATCGCCGACGGCGCGACCGTCGACGCCAAGGGCGGGAGCAGCGGCACGGCCGGCGTCTACGACGGCACACTCACCGGCGGCGACAACGCGACGGGCTTCAACACCGCGACGCGCCACGGCGTGATCGTGCAGGCCGGGTCGAGCGAGAAGGTCATGCACTTCTCGGTGGCCGCCGGCGGCGGCTTCGTCGGCGTATCCGGGGCGATCGACGTGAGCGTGATCGGCTCCGACACGCTCGCCTGGATCGGCAACGCGAGCGTCAATCAAGCCGGCGGCAACGCCGGCGCGGCGCTCGCCCAGGGCGTGTACGTCAGCGCGGCCAACAAGGCCGACATCACCGCCTTCGCCGGTGCGATCTCGGGGGGCTTCGTCGGCGCCGCAGGCGCGGTGAACGTAGGCGTGCTGAAGAACAACGTCAACGCCCAGATCCGCAACGGCGCGGTCGTGACTTCGCGCGGCGACACGCAGGTCAATGCGCTCGGCATCAAGCACATCGACAGCTTCACGTTCAGCGGTGCAGGCGGCTTCGTCGGCGGCGCGGGCGCGGTATCGGTGTGGTCGGTCGGCGACTCGCTGAGCGACGGCTACAGCGGCTCCTCCGACGGCGAGAACCAGGACCAGTCGGCCAACGCCCTGCAGAGCGACAAGGATGGCGGCGGCACGGACAGCGCCGACCACGACGCGGCCTCGCAGGGCGAGGGCGCCTCGAGCATGGTCGGCGGACAGATTGGCGGGCTCGGCTCCTCTGGCTCCAGCAGCAGCCAGAAGAGCGACCAGCGCCTGGGCGGCATCGCTTCGAACGGCGCAGCCGCGCTAAGCGCGAGCGCGCCCAAGGCGAGCGACGTGGCGGCCAAGGAAGCGGCGGCACAGCCGGCGATCCACGGCACCGGTGCGACGATCGAAGCGGGTACGACCGTCACGACCGGCGGAAACCTGCAGGTGAAAGCGAACGAGAACCTGCACGTCAACATGCCGATGGGCGCGGTGGGCCTCGGAGCCGCCGGTTTCGGCGTCTCGGTCGGCGTGCTCACGGTGCAATCCAACGTCTCGGCGAGCGCGGGCGGCGCCATCGTATCGACCGGCACGGTGATGCTCGATTCCGAGCTCTACGAGAAGATCAACCTCATTTCCGTCGGCGCCGGCGGCGGCGCCGTCGGCGTCGGCGCCTCGGTGGTGGCGATCGTCGACCACAGCACCAACGAAGCCAAGATCGGCAACTCCGCGACCGAGACGATCGGCGCGGCGGTCGGCGCAGCGGCAACCGGCGCCTCCTTCGTGGTGGTCGACCTCGGCGGCGACGGCGTCAACAACGGCTTCACGCGCGCCGGGATCGGCGATTACGCGCAGATCGGCAACAGCCAGGCCGTGGGGGACGTCAGCGTGTCGGCGTCGCAGACCGTGGATATCGACTCGCAGTCCTACGGCCTCGCCGGCGGCGCGGTCGCCGGCGCGGTGAACTTCAGCTTCGTCACCGTCGACCCGAAGGTGACTGCGTCGATCGGCAGCCATGCCACGATCAACGCCACCGGCAACATCCAGGTCACGGCGTCGACGGACGTCGACGCGAGCTCGAAGTCGCTCGGCGTCGCGCTGGCGATCGTGGGCTCGGTCGCGGGCTCGTTCGCGCGCTCCGAGGTTTCACCAACCGTGCACGCCTACGTCGGCGACTACGCCGGCGTTACCACCACCGGCGGCAACCTCACCGTGCGCGCCACGCACAACGATGGCAAGGCGAACCGCGGCGCGAAAGCCAAGGCCTTTGCGGGCTCGGGCGGCGCGCTGCTCGGCGCCGCGGGCGCGATCGCCCGGGCGAAGAGCGATGCGGACGTCGAGGCCTACTCGGCCGCGCATTCCGCGCTCAGCGCCGACCAGGCAGTAGAGATCTCCACCAACGGCACGAACACGGCGAATGCCACGGCCGCCGGCCTGGGCGGCGGCTTCGTCGGCATCGGCCTGTCCGGCGCGGAAGCCGACACGATCGGCAGCACGAAAGCGCATATCGAGGGCAGCGTCTACGGCGACTCGCTGCTTGTCGAAGCCGATGCGGTGAACAACGCACACTCCAGCGCCGCGGCGCTGGCCGGCGGCTTGCTCGCGGTGTCCTTCAATTATTCGCATGCCGACATGTCGGGCACGGTGTCCGCGCGCCTGGGCGGCGCGGCGCACGTGACGACCGATCACGACACGCAGGTCCTTGCGTCGTCCATCAATACCGGCCACGCCGAGGGCCTCGGCGTGACGGTGGGCGGCATTGCGATCGGCGGCATGGAGACCTCCGCCAGCGTCGGCGCAGATCACAACGGCATCGACGTCAAGGAAGTCATCGCCGGGCTCGACGACGGCGCGCACATCGACAGCGCGAACTTCGTCAAGGTGCAAGCGATCAACGGCAACACGCTGAGCGTCGAGGGACAATCGGCCGGCGGCGGTGCGATCTCGGTCACCGGCTCCGATGCGGGCACCCACAGCGACCAGACCGCCCAGGTGGTGATCGGCACCGGTGCGGTGATCAACGCCAGCTCCGTCTACCTGCGCACGCTCAACACGCAGGCGCAGGACTCGAGCTCCGACGCCCTGTCCATCGGGCTCGCTTCGGGCGGCGGCGCGCTCGCGCACAACACCGCTACGGGCGATGCACGGATCGACATCGGCGACAGCGCGCAGATCACGGCCGTCGACATCACGGTCAGCGCGAAGAACGTTTTCGACAAGAGCCAGTACTCCACCAACCTGCAGTCGGCCACCGTGGCGCTGGGCAGCATCAGCGCGCTGCTCTCCGAGACGCACGCCGGCACCGCCAGCGACGGCATGGATGCGACCGTCAACATCGGCAACGGGGCGCTGCTGCATTCGGCGGGCAACAACGCCCACCCGGGCTCGCTGCGCGTCGAGGCGTGGACCGATGCCCATGCGGTAGACAAGGTCGAGACGCAGGCCTACGGCATCGTCGGCATCACGCTCGGCTCGTCCGACATCTCGGTCAACTCGCACGCCAACGTGAACGTGGCGGGCGGCACGCTGCACGCCGACGCCGCCGACGTCTACCTGACGACGCGCTCGAACGCCTTTGTGCGCGCGCTCGCCGATTCGACCATCGCCGTGGCCCTGACCGGCGCTGGCGGCTCGAACTCGCACACCACGATAGCCGCCGAGAACACCATCACGCTGAACAACGCAACCGTCAAGGGCAAGAACGTCTACTTCTACGGCGGGCGCGATTTCTCCGGCAATGTCGACATCATCGAAGGCTTCGCGAGCAGCTACGTCCAGGCGTATTCGCTGCTGCCTTCCATCGGCGTGCCGATCGCCCGGGTCATCATCGGCGAGCACAACACGATCAACGTGCTGGGCGCCTCCAACGTGCAGGCGCTACAGAACGCGACGCTGCGCGATGTGACGGGCATCGGCGGCAACCAGCGCGGCCGCGAGGCCGGCGACGTGCTGTCGCTCTCGCTTATCCCGTACGGCGTATCGGTCGACAACGATCCGACGGTTAACACCTTCAACCAGGTGAACGTCGACCCAGGCGCGACGATCGAGGCGGGCATCAACAACCAGGCGCTGATGTACATCGAGCCGCTCAACTTCGGCGGCAGCGCCTATAACCTGCCCGACAAGCCCGGCGCGGCGCCGACCACGCCGCAGCGCTCGGCCCTGGTCAGTTCGGGCCATGCCGACCTCAACACGGATCAGAAGGCGGCGCTCGGGCTCGACGCCGACATTGCCTATGAGTACCGCCTGCTCAACCTGAGCACCATTCCGTTCAACATCAGCACCGGCACGGTCATCCACAACCTCGCCGACGGCCACTACTACCAGTTCAAGCCGGTCTTGCAGTCCGGCGTCGACATCGTGCTGGAGAGCGAGAACTACGGCGACGCCTCGCGCTGGCGCGACCTCGGCACCGACAGCGACACGGCGCGTGACACCGCGCTCAACTCCGACGGCCAGCCGATGAACCCGGATGACGTCCTCATCTACGAGAGCAACATCACGCAGGCGCTGCGCGACGACCTGAACGGCAAGTACTACGTCATCAAGCCGGTCGAGATCGACGCGCCGACGATGGTCTACAAGAACGTCGGCAACGTGCTGCTTCAGCAGCGCGAGAAGGTGCTGGCGTGGATCGCCAGCCACTCGTCGAACGCCGATGCGGTGGCGCGCTACCAGGTGCAGCTCGACCTGATCGACCAGGCGCTGTCGGCTCTCGGCCTGATCCAGAGCGGCACGGGCATCAACGGAGCGCCGATCACCGTCGTGCGCAAGGACCTCGACGTGCTGTTCGTGCAGATGCCCGACGTCTACGCGGCGCCGGGCTCGGTGTTCATCGACGCCGACACGCTCGATCCGGACATCCACTACAGCGGCAGCAATCCCAACGTGCTCGCACGCGCGGGCGCCAGGATCGACATCATCAACAACACGCCGTTCACGATGAACGTGAACGACGCGGTGATCCAGGACACGAAGACGGTCCAGATCATCAACGGGCAATACACGGTGCTCCAGCCGGGCAACGTGTACTTCAACGAGACGAGCCAAACCAGCGTCGGCGCCAACACGTCGGACAAGACCATCTCCATCGTCCAGAAGAAGGTCGGCGCCGCGAACCAGTACGATTTCGGCGCCCTGCCTCAGAGCGTGGTGACCCAGATGGCGAACCTCGACCAGGACCTGTACCTCCTGGGCGACGTGGTGAACGAGACCGGCGCGGTCACGATCAAGAACTTCGAGGGCAGCATCACGGTTTCCGGCCAGGTGTCCGGCAACCCGATCAACATCTACTCGGCGAAGGACTTCACCCTCAACAGCAAGGACTGGTTCCACACCGGCAAGGATCCGCAGCAGCTCATCAACTACGACGTGCTGCGCGCCGTGGTCTTCAATACGGACGGCAATTACCAGCAGGCGGCCTATTCCAACCCGACCAACGTCGACGGCATCGACCTGAAGGCCGCCATCGACGCCCCCGGCGCGCGCATCCTGGCGCAGGGCACGATCGCCATCACCGCGCGCTTCCTCGACATCAATGGCCTCATCCAGAGCGGCGCGCAGAACGTCGAGCTGCACGTCGACAACAGCTTCGTGCCGCCTTCGAACGGCGACCTGATCGACGCCCACGGCGCTGCCGTGCAGGGCGTGGACTTCGGCACCGAGGCGGTGCCCGTCAGGGCGCATTTCGACGCCGCGCAGCAGGCGATCGTCGTCGACGATCTCAAGCCCGAGGGCGGCCAGGTGATTCTGGCCGGCCAGATCCTCAGCACCGGCGGCGGCGAGATCAAGGTGGCCTACGGCTACGCCAACGTCGACATCACCAACACCAGCAACTACAAGCTGATCGTCAACCGCATCGACACGACGAAGAACCGCGTCGGCAAGATCACCATCATCGACACCGCGCGCATCGACACCGGTGCGCTGGACGCCAAAACCGTCTATACGCTCGACGCGAGCGGCGTCACGCGCGCGAAGTACAGCGGCACGCTCGTCCAGAACGATCCGAACGTCCAGGACACCGAGGCGCTTGCCCGCATCAATTACACGCTGACCAACGATCCGGGCACGGATCACCCGTCGCTGAGCGGCCTGACGTGGGCGCCGCGCCCCGGGCTGCACTACGTGTGGACCGAAGGCCAATCGCTCACACAGACGACGCTCAAGCATTACGACAAGGAGACCTTCAACCTCTTCGGCGGCAGCACCGGGCTGGAGGACTGGCTGGCGGCGGACCAGTCCTACAAGTGGAAGACGACCGAATTCAAGGACCCGCGAGCGCTGCTCGAGTCGGAAGCGCTCGCCATCGAGGGCGGCGGCAGCGGCCAAGCCACCAACCCGGCATTCACTAACGGCGATCCGTACGGGATCTCGTACGTCAGGAAGGGAGACCCGACGGTCGACGTGACGCAAAACGTGACGACGGTCTGGGACGTGAGCGCCTTGCCCGGCAACGCCGGCGGCTGGCGCTATGTCGGCACCACGGGCCGAGTGGATCTTACAAAGACCGACTATACCGACGCGTCGCTGTGGCTGCGGGAAAACAGCATCACCCAGCCGCCCGACCTCTTCACGCACCAGCCGGTCACCAGCAATCCGGCAGACTTCCGCAGCGACTTCGCGAACCAGAGCTACCACGTCGAGCAGTGGACCGAGGGCGGCGGCTGGCTGCGCACGAAGCACGAGATCACCGAGGTCACGGAGATCCGCGGCGAGAAGGACTACTACACGCACTCGCTGAAGGCGGACTACGCCATCAAGATCAGCGCGTCGGGCAACAGCGGCTCGCACATCAGCCTCAGCAGCAAGGGAGACTTGCTCGTCGAGGGCAACCTCACGCCGGGCAACCACGGTAACGTGTCGCTCAGCTCGACCGCCGGCTCGGTCATCAGTAACGGCACCGCCGCGATCTTCAACGACGACCTCACCATCAACGTGGCGGGCGACGCCACCGGCATCATCGTCGACGGCGGCCAGGATCCGGTGAACATCCACGCCGGCGGCGACATCGAGGTCACCGCCATCGTCAGCAGCGCCGACGCGAGCCTCAAGGTCGACCAGATCATCAGCACGGGCGGCAACGTCAAGCTCGTCGCGCCCGACGGCATCAGCGTCGTCAGCGCGGGCAGCTCGCTTATCAAGGGCAACCTCATCGACCTTGAAGCAGCCAACGGCAGCATCGGCGGCGCGAGTGCGCTCCGCATCGACTCCAACATCCTCAACAACGGCACGGGCGGCCTCTCCGCGCACGCGCATGGCACCATCAACCTGACCGAGATCACCGGCGACCTGGTGCTCGTCCAGGCGCAGGGCTCGACGCTGCCGGCCGTGCAGACCGACGGCAACGTCACGCTCACCGCCTCTAGCGGCTCGATCCTCGACGGCATCCACGAGCTGCCGGTGCTCGCGACGAGCAACCCGCTCACGCCGCAGCAGCAGCATCTGGTCGACCAGCTGAACGGCGACGCGCCGATCAGCTTCACCACGAGCCAGGTGCTCTACAACGCCACGCTTAGCGGCCCGTCGAACGACCTCGTGCTCGACCTCGGCGCGAGCGATCTGCACACCGGCGACGCCGTGGTTTATCACTTCGACAGCGCCGGCGGCACGAAGCATCCGATCGGCGGCCTGAACGACGGCGCCACGTATTACGTCGTCTCGCTGGGCGGCAACCAGTACAAGCTCGCCCACACGCCGGAAGACGCGAACGCCACGATCCCCGTCACCTTCAAGCTGACGAGCGACAGCGAGACGGCCACCAGCAACAGCTTCACGTTCACCAAGGTCACGCCGGTCTTCGACACCGACCCGACGAACGACATCACCGCCGCGTCGATCCAGCTCCCGGTCTCGCCGGGACTCTTCAGCTACCTCTATCCACAGGCCAACTTCCTCGGCCTCTCGCCGGTGCAGTCGACGAACGAGGTGCTGAACGTTATGGGCAGCCACGTCACGCTCGTCGCCCACGGCGGCTCGATCGGCCGCACGCAGGCGCCGCAGGTGCTCGACATGACCGGCGGGTTTGCCGGCCTGAGCCCGGACGAGCAGAGCGTCCTCTCGAGCGCAAGCGCGAGCGACGTGTACGGCACGCAGTACGCGGCGTACATCTTCAAGGGCTCCACGCCGATCAAGGGCGACAACCTGTCGTTCAAGGTCAGCTTCGATGCCGCCGCGACGGGGGTGGTGGATTACGGCGCCGACACGATCAATCTCGGCCTGCACAACGGCTTCCAGACCGGCGATCGGCTTACGTATCACCGCGGGGACGGCGGCACGGCGATCACCGGACTTACGGAGGGAGGGGCGTATTACGTCCACGTCAACAGCGTGGGCGTGGCCTCCTTCTACAACAGCCAGTCCGACGCGCAGAATGACGTTAACCGCATCAACCTGCAAGCCACGCCGGCGGCCGGACACTTCCATAGCTTCACGTCCGACAGCGGCTTCTCCAACGGCGCCCTGTGGCAGCACATCACGTACACGGCCACCGGAGCGAGCAATGCGTCGCCTATCGATAAGACGATCGCGCACGATGGCTACGTGCTGGCCGAGTTCAACAACGGCAGCTACGGCCTCTACCAATACAAGGGCTCGAGCGGGACGGTGAACCTGGCGGCGCAGAACTACGCCAACACGCTGCTCTGGAGCAAGGTGACCGCCGACCGGTCCACCGCGGACACCGGCACCGGGAATATCAGCAACGGCATGATCGTGCTCGACAAGACGAACCTCGAGCATGTCGCCGTGCAGCTGCGCGACGACGTGAACGTGCAGGCGGGCGCGAGCAGCCTGACGGCGATCGCCGACGGCAGCATCGCGCTGGCAAGCCCGACCGACCTCAGCGTGGACACGATCCGCGCCGGCGGCAACGTGGTGCTGAAGGTGGACGGCAATCTGACCGACACCTACGCCGACGGCTTCGCCGCGATCGGCGCCTTCGGCAACCTGACGATCGAGGCGAACGGCGTGATCCATGGCGGCGCCGGCCACGCCGCCGATCCGCTGCGCATCGCGCTCTCGAACACGAGCCGCCTGTTTGCCGATGCGACCGGCAATATGGAGCTGAAGCAGGTGAGCGGCAGCCTCACGATCAACGGCACGACGAAGACGATCTCCAGCCTGTATGTCGCGAAGCTTGGCTCGGAAAACGGCAGCGTCGACCTGGAAGTGGCGCAGGGCAATCTGACAATCGAGCGCATCGACGCGCACACCAGCTCGCACCTCGCCGCCGACAACGGCTCGATCATCGACGCGTTCGACGACGCGGGCGGCCCGATCGTCAACGTCGCCTCGGGCGACCTCGACCTGCGGGCAAGCCAGGACATCGGCGCGGCCGGCAACTTCTTCGACGTGCAGGTCTCGGGCGACTTCTCCGGCCAGGTCGGCCACGACGCGTTCATCAACAGCCCGGCCACGCTCAACATCACCACGTTCTCGTCGACGGGCGGCAACGTCACGCTGACGCTCGGAGGCACGACCAACGTCGGCCTGATCGCGGCGCATCTCGGCACGGTGAAGATCACCTCGGACGGCGACATCGTCGATCGCTACAACGACGCGGCCGCGGATATCGAGGCGAACAGCGTCAACCTCATCTCGAACGCCGGCGCGATCGGCGACGCGCTCAACTGGTTCGACATCGACAGCTCGTACACGGTGGCGGGCACAGTGAACGCCCTCGCGCTCGGCGCGGTGTACCTGATCGAGACGCAGGGCGACATGCGCATCGACAAAGTGCGCAGCCGGCAGTCCGACGTGTGGCTGCGCTCGCTCAATGGCTCGCTGCTCGACGCCAACGCGGATCTCGACACCAACGTCACCGGCATCAACATCAATCTCGAGGCGCTGAACGGCGGCATCGGCGCGCCGCTCGACGCGCTGGAGATCGACTCGTCCAACCCGTCCAAGGGCCTGCTCAACGCCCATGCCACGGGGAGCATCAACGTCACCGAGACGAGCGGCACGCTCTACATCGGCACCGTCACGGCCGACACCGGCAGCGTCATCCTGTCAGTGCGCGACAACGCCGGGGCGGGCGACGACTTCGTGATGGAGACAGGCGCCAGTGTCAGCGCGCCAACCACCACCCCCGGCGGCGGCGACATCCTGATCCAGGCGGGCGATAACGTGCGCCTCGATCCCGGCACGAGCATCGCGTCGGGCCGCCACCTCAAGATCCACAGCGGCTTCGGTGACACGGGCAACGTCGACCACGTCGGCACGACGATCACCGTGAACGGCAGCCTGTCGTCCAACGAGGTCGAGATCGCCGGCCAGCGCGAGAGCGACACGATCACCTTGCGCCCGACGGGGCTCGCGGGGCACGTGCGCGTGCTCGGCGACACCGACGGCCTGCCCGGCGGCGACGACACGATCACGGTCGACCACCTGCCGAGCATGACGGCGACGCGCGACCGGCTCGATGACGCGACCTCCGCGCTCGTGCGCGACAGCGTCGACCTCGACGGCCGCGGCGGCACCGACACGTACTTCATCTACTCGTGGGGCAGCCTTGCCGCCGGCACGCACGATTACATCGTCAACGCGCTCGACAGCGGCGCGAAGGACAACGGCCAGGACACGCTGCAGATCGACGGTAGCAACCAGGCAGATGTCTTTCTGCTGCGCCGCGCAGCGGCCCTGACCGAGGGCTTCTCGACGCCCGATTCGGCCAACACCCCGGCCTTTGTGGCGGTGCTGCACGGCACGCTCGGCCAGGTGCAGGATCCGAACCCGGCCAACCGGCGCCAGGACGTCGAGCGCATCAACTACGACGAGAACATCAACTCGCGCCTCATCGTGCGCGGCCTGGACGGCGACGACTACTTCGCGGTTGACGACAACGCGGCGATCACGACGCTGGACGGCGGCGCGGGCAACGATACGTTCCAGATCGGCCAGATCTACGGCGAGCCGCGCATCTCGCTGCCGGACGCGAGCGGCAACCCGGCGACCGTAGCGGCCGGCGACGACTTCGACACGATCCGCACGACGCGCGGCTACGTCAGCCGCGGCGCGACCTTCGCGCTCACCGCCTACGGCGGCACCGGCGACGACAAGTTCACGGTCTACAGCAACAAGGCGGAGCTGCGCCTGGAAGGCAACGACGGCAACGACGAATTCCTCGTGCAGGCGTTCGCGCTGGCCGACGGCAGCGGCAAGGTGTCGACGGAGGACCGCACCGACCTGCTCGGCGGGCTGGGCGACGACCTCATCCGCTACAACATCAACGCGCCGGTCGGCATCGACGGCGGCGGCGGCTTCGACCGCCTGGTGGTGATCGGCACGGAGTTCGACGACAACTTCGTCATTAGCAAGGACGGCGTTTTCGGCGCGGGCCTCAACGTCCGCTACGACAACATCGAGTCGCTGGAGGTGGACGGCGCCGAGGGCGACGACCACTTCTTCATCCAGAGCACCCGCGCCGGCGTGGTGACCACCATCGACGGCGGCAACGGCAACGACAGCTTCGAGGTGTCGGGCGACGTGACCGCGCCGATCGTCAGCCGCAGCCTCGAGGGCCTGAGCGGCGTCATCAACCACAAGGTCACCTCGGGCGACGGCGCCTACGACGGCCTGCTCGCGCCGGGCATCTCGACAACGGTGGCCGACGCGACCACCGCCGGCCAGATCATCATAGACCAGACGACCGGCACGACGATCGTCGACGAGCAGGGCGCGACGGTGGACACCTACTCCGTGCGCCTCGCCGGCACGCCGAGCGCCAATGTCTACGTCAACGTCTCGGCCGGGCGCACCACGCAGGAGGAGGAAGCGCAGGCCGGCGACTCGATGCTCGTGTCCACGGACAACGTGCACTGGAGCCGCTATCTCGCCCTCACTTTCAACAGCACGGCGGCGCAAACCGTGTACGTCAAGGCGGTGGATGACTCGCTCGCCGAGGGCGAGCGGGTGTACGCCATCAGCCACAGCTCGCAGAGCGCGGACGCCAGCTTCAACCACGTGGCGATCAAGAACGTGCTCGTCACCGTGCTCGACAACGACAGGAAGGAAGTGATCGTCAAGGGCACCGGCACCGGCAACGTCGTCCTGGAAGCGGACCCGACCGTGCCGGGCAGCGGAATCACCGACACCTACACGGTCAAGCTCGGCGCGCCGGTGGCCGCCGGCCAGACGGTGACTGTAACGCTCGGCACGGCGGATTCACGTCTGGTGCTCGACGCATCCTCCGTCGGCTCGCGCTGGAACGCGACGGCGGGCACGCTCACGTTCGACAGCACCAACTGGCATGACGAGGTGACGGTCACGGTGAGCGTGCAGCGCGACGGCATCGCCGAGAACCTCACGCACTCGATCGTCACGCATACGGCCGACCACGGCTTTGCAAGCGATGCAATTGGTTTCGACGTTGTGGACGGCGACAGCGCCGGCGTGTTCATCGACCAGAGCAACGGCTCGACGCTCGTCGTGCGCGACAACCCGGCGACCACTGCCTACGACCCGGTGACGGATACGTATACGGTGCGTCTCACCAAGGCGCCGAGCGCCAACGTCACGGTCACCATGCTGCCCGACGGACAGCTCGTGACGCCGATGACTACGACGACGCCGGGCTCCCTCACCTTCACCAGCGCAAACTGGTGGATCCCGCAGACGGTCACGGTGGCGCCGAACCCTGCGTTCGTGCCGAACCCGAGCCTGCAGCCGCTCATGTTCTTCCCGATGGGGCCGCACACGCTCAGCACGATGGAGGGGCCGCTCTACATCAACGGCAACCTCGGCTCGACGAGCCACACGCTCGCGCTGGCGGTCACCCTGCCGCGCGAGACGGACAGCGCGCTGCCGCAGCCGCCGACGCAGATCGACGAGCGCACGGCGATCGACCGCCTCAACATCCGCAACGACGGCAGCCATCACGACGACATCGGAGAGATGGACGCAACGAGCGATCGCGACCCGATCACCAACAGCATCGTGCCGACGACCAACGTCTCCGGCCTCGGCCTTGCCGGCGACCTGACGCTCAACACCGGAACCGACAGCAACCCGGTGATGACGACGTTCCGCCGCGGCATCACGTTCAAGGACGTTGAAGTCGCGAAGCTGCTGCTCGGCCAGGGCGACGACACGTTCACGGTCAACGCGACGATGACGCCGCCCGACGGCACGGCCGGCGCTCTCACCATCGTCGAAGGCGGCGGCAACACCTCGCCGACCGCGGGCGACCACATCATCGTCAACGGCGGCGGTGGTCCGACCTCGCCGCTCGTCGTCTACGGCGACACGTCGCAAAACGGCCTCGACTACGCCGGCACGTCCGGCACGCCATCAATCCACGGCATTTCCTTCGACTTCTCCGGCAACGACGTCATCGACGCCCACAACGACCAGAACGGCGTGACGATCTACGGCGGCGCCGGCGACGACACGATCCGGGGCAGCCAGGCGGGCGACCGCATCGCCGGCGGATCGGGCAACGACGCGATCTACGGCGAGGGCGGCAACGACCTGATCTACGGCGACAACGGCATCAACGTCGACGAGTCGAAGGCGAACTTCCGCGCGCTGTCGGTCCCCTTCGGCGATGCGCCGGTATTCGACCCGGATCCGCTGGTGCAGCACTTCATCAGCGCGCCGAACCGCGACGCCCTCACGGCGCCGGGCAGGGACCTTATCCGCGGCGGCGCCGGCAACGACATCGTGATCGGCGACTACGGCGTGATCGACCAGGCGCCCGGCACGCTTCCCATCCTGACGACCGAGAACGTCATTCGCGTCAGCACGGCGGCGCGGCGGGGGGACGGTGGCAGCGACACGATCTACGGCGACGGCGGCGATGACGTGATCATCGGCGGCACCGGCAACGACATGCTCGACGGTGGCGCGGGGAACGATCTGATCTTCGGCGACAACGTGCAGCTCGACCGCACGGCGACGCTCGGCAACTTCGCCAATCCGCGCTTCCGTGATTTGACGGGGACGCAGATCTACAGCACGACCGCGGCGACGATGGGCCAGGCGCTGGTCGACGGCGGCCCGCAGCGCGATCCGCTCGGTAGCCCGTGGTGGGGCGATTTCCAGATCACGATGTTCGATCTCGCGAGCTCCGACCCGACGCTCTTCGGCAACGACTACATCGCGGGCGGCCCGGGCAACGACACGATCTTCGGCGAGAACGGCAACGACGTCATCCAGGGCGACGGGTCGATCGACTTCCGGCCCGCGGGGCAACTGCCCCCGTCGGCGAGCATCGGGCTCGTCGGGGCGGCGCAGATCGATTCGACGACCCTCGTGGGCGCGGTGCGCGATGCGAACAACGCGCTTCGCCTCAACGCCTCATTCGACGCATCCACGGACGGCAACGACTACATCGAGGGCGGCGCCGGCAACGACGTCATCTTCGGCAACCAGGGCCAGGACGACATCGTCGGCGGCAGCTCCGACCTCTTCAGCCAGACGACGAAGGCTCAGCGCCAGGACGGCTCGAACATCATCTTCGGCGGCTCGGGGACGATGGTCGGCCTGAACGACGCGGGCAACACCTCGGCGAACGGCCAGGCGCACGACGCCGATGCCATCGTCGCGAACAACGGCGACATCTTCCGGCTCGTGGGCACGAACGGGGTGGCGGGACAAGGCGCCGGTCCGAACGGCTTCCTGCAGTTCAACTACGACGTCTTTGGCAACCCGAGCGCTACTGAGCGCATCGTCCCGCGCGCGGTCACGCTGCTCGACTACACGCCGGGCGGCCCGGATTACACGGGCACGGCCGGTCCGCTCGTTCCGGGCGACATCGGCGGCACGCTGGTCAACGGCGTGCTGAAGGGCAGCGAGATCCACGGCGAAGCCGGCAACGACTTCATCTACGGCGGGCCGGGCAACGACGTCATGTTCGGCGACGGGCAGAACGACTCGATCGTCGGCGGCTACGGCGCCGACTGGATCTCGGGCGGCAGCGGCGACGACGGCATCCTCGGCGACGACGGCCGCATCTTCTCCAGCCGCAACAGCACGAGCTACGGCGAGCCGCTTTACGGCATCGCGCCGATCGCGGCTTCGGCGATCAACCAGCTGATCAGCGACTCGAGCAGCTCGCTCACGGCCACGATCAACGTCGCGGGCGCTCTGACGTACACGGCGGAGCTTACGCCCGACAACCTCGATCCGAACCACGCGTCGCCGAACGTGCTGTTCCGGCCGAAGTACGCCAACGACATCATCTACGGCGGCCTAGGCAACGACTCGATCCACGGCGGAGCGGGCGATGACGCGATCTCGGGCGCGGAAGCGCTGCCCGTGTCGTACACGACCAACTACGACGCGAACGGCGTGCAGATCGGCACCGTCACCGAGAGCGACTTCTTCCATCCGTTCAACCCGGGGAACCCGCTCGGCTACAACCCGGCGACCACCAAGTTCGCGCTCTACGACGCAAACGATCCGCTGCGCAAGATCCTGCTCACGCCGGCGGGCGCGCTGTCGAAGACCGGAACCGGGCTCGAGTGGATCCTGAACTTCGACGCCACGCAGGGACCGATCGACACGCATTGGATCGCCGGGCAGACAACCTATGCCGGCGTGCCGACGGACGGCGACGACCGCATCTTCGGCGATCTGGGCAACGACTGGGCGGTGGGCGGCACTGGCCGCGACCAGATCTTCGGCGGCTGGGGCGACGACCTCATCAACCTCGACGACGTCCTCACCACGAACGGCGGGCTGAACGACAGCGGCGATACCAACCCGTCCTACGAGGACCTCGCTTTTGGCGGGGCCGGTCGCGACGTGATCATGGCCAACACCGGCGGCGACCGCATGGTCGACTGGGTCGGCGAGTTCAACAGCTTCATCGTGCCGTTCTCCCAGTTCGGCCTCACCGCGGTCGGACGCATGCCGCAGCCCGCGGAGGTCACCTTCCTGTACCAGCTTTCGAAGAGCGACGGCGCCGACCAGAGGGTTGGCGTCAACCACGGCGGCGATCCGGCACGCAACGGCGAGCCGTTCGGCGAGCTCGGCCTGGTGGTGCAGAGCGACGCCGCGTGGCAGGCCCAGAGCGGCGCGCCGCGCGACCCGCAGCCCGGCAACGGCAAGGCGAAGCTCGACGTGCGCGTCTCGGCCGGCACGCTGCCGATCTGGCAGTTCGCCGATGGGCCGGCGCCGACGGACGCGGCTGGCGCCCCGCTGAGCAGCGAGCAGCTTGCACCGGTCGTTGCCGAGGCGAAGCAACTGTGGACACAGGCGCTCGGCGCGGGTGACCCGCACCTTGCGGCCCTCGACGGCGTCAGCGTGCAAGTCGGCAACCTGCCGACGCTCGCGCTCGGCGCGACCCTGGGCGACACCATCCTCCTCGACAGCAGCGCCGCCGGCTGGGGCTGGTCGACCAGCCTCGACAGCCCGGCGCCCGGGCGCATGGATGTGCTCAGCACGGTCCTGCACGAGATGGGCAATGCGATGGGGTTCGCCGAGACCGACGGCCAGGGCGTCATGGGGCTGGTGCTCGATCCGGGGGTGCGCACCCTGCCGGGCGATGACACGCCGCCGTACAGCGCGGCGCCGCACGCCGAGCCGCAGCTCCTGTTCGGGACGCTCGATGCCACGCCGATTTACGTGTCGGCGGACCGCAGCATCGACTGGAGCCAGCCGGTGCTCGACGTGACGAAGCCGAAGAAGGGCGATGTGCCGGTAACGGCCCAGCCCGCCTGGGTAGGCGACTTCGTCAACCACCTGGCGCGCACCAATAGCGAGCGCAATCCGAACCTGGGCATCCGGGTGCAGGTGGAGGCGGCGAGCAAGGTTTCGTCAACGCTGCTCGGGGGGTAGGGCGCGTGAGGTATAGTCAGAGGCTCTAGGGAGGGAACCATGGCAACCCAGCTTCTGATCTACGAGACGGCGGTGCCCGTCTCGGCGGCCCGTCATCGCGACGCCAGCGTCGAGGTCGGTGCCGACTACGCGTTCGCACGCAACGTCAACTCGGTGCCGCTCATGGCGGTCGAGTTCCCGCACGCCGCGCCCGAGTACGCGGTCGTGTTCGCAGGCGCGCAGGACGCGGTGATGCCGGCGGTGATCCTCGGCATGCGGGGAAACGAGAACCTCTATCTCGCCCACGGCAAGTGGTCTGCGAAGTACGTCCCGGCGTTCCTGCGCCGCTATCCGTTCATTTTCTCCACGCTCGACGAAGGCAAGAGCTTCGTGCTCTGCGTCGACGAGGCCTTCCCCGGCTTCAACCGCCGGGGTAGCGGGCAGCGGCTGATCGGCGAGAACGGCAAGGCGACGCCTTACGTCGAGAACGTGCTCAAGTTCCTGCAGGAGTATCAGGCGCAGTTCAACCGCACGAAGGAGTTCTGCCGCAAGGTGAAGGAGCTCGATCTGCTCGAGCCGATGCAGGCGCAGATCGACATGGCCTCCGGCGAGCGGCTGTCGCTGAGCGGCTTCTGGGCGGTGAACCGCGCCAAGCTGAAGGCGCTCTCCGGTGAGAAGCTCGCCGAGCTGGCGAGAACCGACGAGCTCGAGCTCCTCTATGCGCACCTGCAGTCCATGCGCAACTTCAATCTGCTGAGGGAGCGCCTGGTCGTGGTCGAGGGCGGCAAGGCGCAGGTTGCTCCCGCGGCCGAGGCAGCCGCGAAGGCGAAGGCGCCGGGGGGCAACAAGCCCGCAAAGCGCGTCGCCGGCGACTAAGCCGGCGCCCCGCACCGAAGCGCCGGTAACTCGAGCCGAGACCCATGGCAGGTCCCGCGCCCATCTACTCCCTGGCGACGGACGATCACGCCCGCGCCGAGGCGACGGCGTGGGCACGCTTCTCCTCGGCGCGCGATGCAGCGGAGTTCTGCGCGAGCTGGCTCGCCATCCTGTGCGCGCAGGTCGGCCGCGTCAATGGCGCGCTGCTGCTCCTCGGCCCCGAGCGTGACGGCGCGTTTCGCGCCGCGGCCAGCTGGCCGGACGCGACGCGCAACATGCAGTACCTCGCGCCGGCGGCGGAGAAGGCGCTGAACGAGCGCCGCGGCGTGCTCATGCCGCGCGACGCGGCGGCGCCGCCTGCGCGCGAGCCCGGCGCGCTGGTCGGCTATCCGATCGAGGTGTCGGGCACGCTGCGGGGCGCGGTAGCCCTGGACCTCTCGGGCGGGGAGCACGCGCTGCAGCAGGCGCTGCGCCTCGTCTACTGGGCAAGCGCGTGGCTGGTCGACCAGTTCCGGCAGCAGGACCTGAAGGAGCGCGACACACGCCTGGCGCGCCTGGCGCTCGCGACGGACCTGGTGGCGAGCGCGCTCCAGGAGCGCCGCCTGGCCCCCTCGGCGCTGGCGGTCGCAAACGAGCTGGCGGCGCGGCTCAAGTGCGACCGCGTCAGCCTCGGCTTCGAGGAATCGGGCAGCGTGGAGGTGCAGGCGATCTCGCACACGGCGAGCTTCGATCGCAAGACCAACCTCGTGCGGCTGATCGGCGAGGCGATGGACGAGGTGCTCGACCTGGACGCGTCGATCGTCCATCCGGCGCGCGACGGCGACGAGCTTGGCGCGATCGCCCACGGCGAGCTGGCGCGCGAATTCAAGGACCTCGCGATCTGCTCGGTGCCGCTAGTGCAGGACGGCCACGCGGGCGGCGTGCTGACGCTGGAGCGCAGCAGCGGCGAGGCGTTCGACGCGGAGGCGATCGAGCTGTGCAAGACCGTGGGCCTGCTGCTCGGACCGATCCTCGCGCTCAAGCGCGAAAACGAGCGCGGCGAATGGCAGCGCCTGCGCGAAGCGCTGGCGGCCGGCGCGCGCGCGCTGTTCGGGCCGCGCCACCCCGGGGTCAAGCTGCTCGCGCTGGTCGCGGGCGCGGTGGTGCTGTTCTGCAGCCTCGCGGCGGGCGAGTACCGCGTGTCCGCGAAGACCGTCATCGAGGGAGAAGTGCAGCGCGCCGCGGCGGCGCCGTTCGACGGCTACGTCGCGCAAAGCCTGGTGCGCGCCGGCGACACCGTGAAGAAGGGCCAGGTTCTCGCCCGCCTGGACGAGCGCGAGCTGAAGCTCGAGCAGACCAGGCTCGCTTCGGAGCGCGAGCAGCTGATGCGCAGGCACCGCCAGGCGTTCGCCGCGCTGGACCGCGCCTCGATGGCGATGGTCGCGGCGCAGATCAACCAGGCGGAGGCGCAGCTCTCGCTGGTCGAGGACAAGCTGGCGCGCGCCACGCTGGCGGCGCCCTTCGACGGCATCGTGGTGTCTGGAGACTTGAGCCAGCTGCTCGGCACGCCGGTAGAGCAGGGCAAGGTGCTGTTCCAGATCGCGCCGCTCGACGCCTACCGCGTGATCCTCGAGGTCGACGAGCGCGACATCGCCCACGTCCGGATCGGGCAGCAGGGCGAGCTCGCCCTCTCGGGCATGCCGGCACAGCCGATGCACTTCGCGCTGAAGCAGATCACGCCGGTGTCGACGGCGCAGGAAGGGCGCAACTACTTCCGCGTGGAAGCGCAGCTCGACAACGCCTCGGTGCACCTGCGGCCGGGCATGGAAGGCGTCGGCAAGATCTCCGCCGGCGAGCGCAGGCTGATCTGGATCTGGACCCACCCGCTGGTGGACTGGCTGCGCATGTGGGCGTGGAAGTGGCTGCCATGAACGCGAGGTCATGAGCGCGCCGCTTCTCAGCAATTCGTGGTATCGCGTCGCCGGCCTCAGGCCCAGGCTGCGCTCGCACGCGCGCCTGCACCGCCATCGCTACCGCGGCGAGGTCTGGTACCTGCTGCAGGACCCCGCGTCCGGCCGGGTACACCGCTTCACTCCGGCGGCGCGCACCATCATCGCCGCGCTGGACGGCGAGCGCAGCGTCGAGGACGTCTGGGCGCTGGTTGGCGCGCGCCTCGGCGAAGCCGCGCCGACGCAGGACGAGATCATCCAGCTGCTCGGGCAGCTGCACGCCGCCGACCTGCTGCAGAGCGACGTCACGCCGGACGTCGCCGAGCTGTTCGCGCGCGGCGAGCGCGAGGTCAAGGCCCGCCGGCAGCGCTCCTTCGCGAACCCGATGGCGCTGCGCATTCCCTTGTGGGATCCGGATGCCTTTCTCGGCCGGATACGGGGATTGATCGGGCTCGTCTGGAGCGGCTGGGGCGGGATGCTGTGGCTGGCGATCGTGCTGCCGGCCCTTTTCCTGATGCCCATGCACTGGCCGGAGCTGACCAACAACTTCTCCGACCGCGTGCTGGCCGTCGACAATCTCGTCGCCCTGTACCTGGTGTTCCCGGTGATCAAGCTGCTGCACGAGCTCGGCCACGCCACGGCCACCAAGGCCGGCGGAGGTGAAGTTCACGACATGGGAATCGTCCTGCTGGTCTTGCTGCCCGTTCCCTATGTCGAAGCGTCCGCCGCGACGACCTTCCGCTCCAAATACCGGCGCGCCATGGTCGGAGCCGCGGGCATGGCCGCCGAGCTGTTCGTCGCCGCGCTCGCGTTCTACGCCTGGCTGCTGATCGAGCCCGGCGTGGCGCGCGCGGTGCTGTTCAACGTGATGCTGATCGCCGGCGTTTCCACCCTGATCTTCAACGGCAATCCGCTGCTGCGCTACGACGCCTATTACATCCTGGCGGACCTGGTCGAGATCCCGAATCTCGGCGCGCGTGCGCTGCGCTACTGGGCGTACCTGATCGAGCGTTACGCCTTGGGCGTGCGCGACGCCGAAGCGCCGGCGCGGTCGCGGGGGGAAAAGGCCTGGTTCGTGTTCTACGGCGTCGCCGCGTCGGTGTACCGCATCCTGGTGACTGTCGTCATCGCGCTGTTCATCGCCAGCCGCTTCTTCGTGGTCGGCGTATTGCTCGCGGGCTGGGCGCTCGTGGCGATGGCGGTGCTGCCCATCGTGCGGGGTCTGGGGCATCTCACCGGCAGCCCGCGTCTGCGCAGGCATCGGCGGCGGGCGGTTGCGGTCACGCTCGGCGCAACCGCCGGACTGGCCGCGCTCCTGGTCGCGGTGCCCATGCCATACCACTCGCACGCGGAAGGCGTGATCTGGCTGTCCGAGCAGGCGATGGTGCGGGCGGGCGCCAACGGCTTCGTGGACCGGTTGCTGGTCGAGCCCGGCACGCGCGTGGCCGAGGGCGAGCCGCTCGTACGCTCGTTCGACCCGATGCTGGACGCGAAGCTGCGCCTCGCCCAGGCGAGGGTAGCGGAGCTGGAAGCCCAGTACGCTTCCGAGTTCGTCGCCGATCGCGCGAAGGCCGAGATCGCGCGCGAAAAGCTGGAAAGCGAGCGCGCCGCGCTCGCTCTCGCAAGCGAGAAGGCCTCGGACCTGATCGTGCACGCGCGCAGCGAAGGCGTGTTCGTCGCGCCGCAGGCGCTCGACATGCCAGGCCGCTATTATCGCAAGGGCGAACTGCTGGGTTATGTCATCGGCAAGGAGCAGCCGCTTGCCCGCGTGGTGGTGCCGCAGGACGCCGTCGACCTGGTGCGCCTCGCGACCGACCGTGTCCGCGTGCGCCTCGTCGATCGGCCCGAGGTGATCGCCGAGGGCCGCGTCGTGCGCCAGGTCCCCGCCGGCGAGGCCTATCTCCCCAGCCGCGCGCTGGCGACCGAGGGCGGCGGGGAGATCGCCATCGATCCGCGCGACACCAAGGGCCCCAAGGCGCTGGAGCGCATGTTCCAGTTCGATGTCGCCCTCGCGGGTATTCCGCGGCTCGAGACCTTCGGCGCGCGCGCGTACGTGCGCTTCGACCACCGGATGGAGCCGCTGTGCCTGCGGTGGTATCGCGCCGTGCGGGTTCTTTTCCTGTCGCGCTTCGGTGTCTAGAGCTTCCATCCTGATGGACGGAGCGCGCCTGGCGGGCGCGCGGCCGTATGCCGAGCGCTCGGAGGAGCAGCCGGGATGGCACGACCGCGCGGCCGAGTTTCTTCTGGCCGCGATGCTGCGGCCGCTGCGCGACCGGCTGCACGATCCCGCGCGCAGGCTGCGGCGCATCGCCGAGCTTGCGGATCGGCACGAGCAGCGCTTGCGCTCGGCGACGGATGCCGATCTGGGCGCGCTCGCCAACGGCATGCGCGCGCGCCTGCGGCGCGACGGGTTCGCTCCCGAGCTGGTCGGCGAGTGCTTCGCGCTGGTTCGCGAAGCCGCGTCGCGCTGCATCGGCAAGCGCCACTACAGGTCGCAGCTGCTCGCCGGCTGGGCCCTGCTGCAGGGCCGCCTGGTCGAAATGGAAACCGGAGAAGGCAAGACCTTCGCCGCTACACTGCCCGCGTGCACGGCGGCGCTCGCGGGCTATCCGGTTCACGTCGTCACCGTAAACGACTATCTCGCCGAGCGGGACGCTACCGAGATGGGGCCGCTCTACCGCTTCCTTGGCCTGAGCGTCGGCGTCGTCGTGCAGGGAATGCCGAAGGCCGCGCGGCGCGAGGCCTACGCGCGCTCGGT
>WNFW01000643.1_pt1 | contig 36222 bp, 35 predicted proteins | sample 5400131 | NCBI WGS metagenome assembly WNFW01 (sample SAMN13153362, study PRJNA577476) | soil metagenome | isolation source: 20 cm soil or saprolite under grassland replicate 1 | place: USA:California | collected 2016-06-15 | reverse complement strand
TGCAGCAGCGATATTTCCCTTTTGATACCATAGGCAGCACAATCATCGGGGTGGGGCTGCTGCGGCCTGCTAAATCCGCTTGTGCACGCCCGGGTTCTCCGCCAGTTTCGTCCTGTCATGGCGGGAAATCGCAAACTCGGTTGCCTAAGTATCTTTTTGTTTGTCGCGCTTTGCGCCAGTCTGTTCGTCAACTTCGCGCTGATGCTTACAGCGTTTCAGCGCCTGGGCGGCGGCATTCGCGAGGCCGAACCAATCCCGCGTTTTCGAGAGATCCTCCTCCAAAGAGGTGCGCGCGGAAGTTTCGACAAAATTGCCGTCATCACCATGCGCGGCATTATCAGTTCGTCGCTTCCAGGTAGCGTGACCGATTCAATGGTCGATGACATGCGCGCCGCGCTTCAACAGGCGCGTGACGATAGTCGGGTAAAAGCCATCGTACTCGAAATCGATTCTCCCGGCGGAGAAGTCACTGCGTCAGATGCGATCTACAGCGCGCTAGTCAAGACGCGCGCGAGAAAACCAGTCGTCGTTTACATGGATTCGCTGGCAGCGTCCGGCGGTTATTACGTCTCCTGCGGCGGCAAATTTTTAATGGCCAGCGACACGACCATTACAGGGAGCATCGGCGTTATAATCCAAACCCTCAATTATGAGCAGTTATTTAATAAAGTGGGACTTGCCTCCGTGGTCTTCAAGAGCGGCAAATTCAAGGACATGCTTAACGGCGCTCGGCCAATCACTCAGGAGGAGCGAGATCTCGTGCAGAACTTTATCATGAAAACGTACGACAAGTTCCTCGGCATCGTCGCGAAGGAGAGGAATCTACCGGCCGATCTCCTGCGCAACTCAATTGCCGATGGCCGGATCTTGTCCGGTAGGGAAGCATTCGACAACAAGCTGATCGATGGCCTTGGTGAGTTGGACGACGCCTACCGCAAGGCAAAAGAACTGGGCAACGCGCCAGATGCGAAAGTGGTGAAGTACGGTCCGCCTTTCAGTCTAAGCCGCTTCCTGCGAATATTTGGAGAATCCGACGCAAAAATCGAACTCCAACTTCCGAAGCAGCTGGTTCCGCAACTGGAATCGGGGCGCGCATATTTCCTGCCAAGCTATTACGCTCCGTAGCGGCGGGGTCCCATGCCATCCGCCAGCCTCTTTGCGGCATTCGGTGTCGCTCCGAACCTTTTTTTCGGCGTCCTTTCACTTCTCTACGTTGTTATCAGCGCTTACGTCTACATTTCGCTGATTCACCAGATCAGCGTACGAGGAGACGCCAAAGCGTTCGGAGTTGATACGGCGACGCGCACTTTTGGTCTGCCTGAAGCCATACTGTCTGGAGTACTGATCGTTTTTCTTTTGCTTAATATTGGTGCGTCAGTTTCGCATCCTTCGATCGACTTCAGCGCACCCACTCTTTTGGGAAATTTCCTTCTTATGGCTTTCGTGGTGCTTTTTATCGCAGCTTTCCTGCAGCTGCGTGGATTTGACGTTGGCTCGTTGGCTGGTTTTTCCAGAATCACCTTTCTCCGCGTCTTGAGCACTGGAGCAGTTCTGCTGTTCTTTGCTTATCCGCTGATTTTATGGGCCGACATCATTACGCAGCGGCTCTTCGGAGGCGGCTCGAGCAGGCAAAACGTGGTCGAGTTTTTCAGCGGCTCGCGGACGATCGAGCAGCGAATCATGATCATTGTCTTCGCAATAGCGATCGCTCCGGTAATTGAGGAATTTCTGTTTCGGTTTTTCCTCTACAATGTAATCAAACGCTATCTTGGCCGCCTGGTTGGCGTCACGTTCAGCGCGCTGCTGTTCGCCGCGGCGCACGCACACTTTCCGTCCTTTGTGCCATTGTTCGTACTCGGAAGCTGTTTCGCAATTGCCTACGAATGGAGCGGTTCCATTCTTGTAGCGATGACAATGCATTCGCTCTTCAATTCGCTCACTCTCGCCGCTCTTGCATTTCCGGAGATTTTTTCTCCATGAAAATCGGCGCGTCCGCCGCCGGTCAGCGCACCGCACGGATTGGTTCGAAGACGAAAATTCGCTGCGGCGATGTTGGTGAAGACGAGTTGCTCGGCGAGCTTCTGCAGCGTCTGGCGCCGGGAAAAGCGGTCTCCATAGGCCCGGGCGACGATTGCGCTGTAGTAGAAATGCAGGGTCACGGCAAGCTCCTCGTCCTTAAGACTGATTGCGTTGTCGAGGATGTGCATTTCTCTCGGGGAACGAACGCGCTGCATGTTGGATGGAAAGCAATGATGCGTCCGCTCAGCGATTTTGCCGCGACCTCAGCTGTGCCTCAGTTCGCGCTAATTACCTTGATCGTTTCAAAAAAAACCGAGGTCACGTGGGTGAAAGAGATTTATCGCGGTTTGCGCCGGGCGGCGAAAAGATTTGAAGTCAGCATAGTTGGCGGCGAAACGAGCAGCACAACAGGGCCAATCGCCATTTCCACGACTGCAGTCGGATTTGTTGAAAGGGGCCGGGCGGTATCGCGCCGGGGCGGTAAGGCGGGTGATGACCTTTTTGTTACCGGCCGACTCGGGGGTGCGTTGACCCAAAAGCATTTGAAATTCATTCCGAGAATTGTGGAGTCGCGCTGGCTCACGAAAAATTTCTCCATCCACGCTATGATGGACTTAAGCGATGGATTGGGGACCGATCTTCCGCGTTTGGCGCGCGCCAGCAAAGTCGGATTCAAAATCGGTACAGAAGAGCTACCGCTCACACGTGGCGCCAACATCGATGCCGCAATTTCCGAAGGCGAAGATTACGAACTGCTCTTCGCCATTTCACCGCGCGATCGGCTTCGCTTGCAGCAAAGTTGGGCAAAAAAATTCCCCCATCTGCCACTGACTCGCATCGGTTCCCTCTCTCAACTCTCAACTAAGAACTCTCAACTTCTGCCAAGTGGCTACGTTCATTTCCAATAGTCCAGCTGAAACAGAGGCGATCGGGCGGCAACTCGCGGAGCGTATCGATGTCGGAGGTGTTTTGGCTCTCAAAGGAGAGTTGGGAAGCGGCAAAACGTTGTTCGTTAAAGGTCTCGTTGCTGGCCTGGGCAGCAGTGCTGACGTAACAAGCCCCACGTTCACCATTGCGCATGAATATCGAGGAGGGCGATTGCCCGTTTACCATTTTGATTTCTTTCGCCTGGAAGATTCACAATCGCTCGCACGACTTGGCCTCGATGATTACTTCTTCGGCGACGGCGTCTCGGTGATCGAATGGGCCGATCGTTTCCCCGAATTCATTCCAGAACAAGCACGTCGAATTTTGTTTGAAATAAAATCGGACACTCAGCGGACGATTACCTTCAAATGAGAATTCTCGCCCTGGAACTTTCGACGTCGCGGGGCAGTCTGGCATGGCTCGATAATGACGTCGAACTTGCGCGCGAATGGCCTAACGACCGGAAAAATTCCGCGGCATTTTTCGAGAATCTCAAGGCAATGACGAAGAAAGTTGGCAACCCCGAAACGATTGTTGTTGGACTTGGTCCTGGTTCCTACGCTGGGACGCGCATTGCCATTTCCGCCGCAATTGGCCTGCAGGTTTCTTCCAGAGCACGCCTGATCGGTTTTCCTTCGATCTGCGTCATGGAATGCGATGCGGACAAATATTGTGCGATTGGGGATGCCCGCAGGAAATCATTTTTCTTCGCGCGCATCCGTGGCCGCAAAGTCCTGGAGGGTCCGACGCTTTACTCTGAGTCAGGAATGAAAGGCGAACTCGATAAACTTGACGCAACGATGCCGATCTTCTCTTCGGACTCCCTTCCGCAATTTGAGCGAGTCGTGATTTGTTACCCCTCTGCTCTCGTGCTAGCCAGAGTTGCGCGAAAGTCGCACCGCAGCTTTTTTTCACCGCCGCTTGAACCCATTTATTTGCGCGAGCCACACATCACCGTGCCAAAGATGCGAATAGGAACATGAAAGAAACTTACCGTTGCTGGGCTGAAATCGACCGGAGCGCGCTGCGGCACAACGCAAAGGTCGTGCGCGATCGAATCGGTTCAGCCGAGATGATGGCCGTCGTGAAGGCCAACGCTTATGGCCATGGATTGCGCGGCGTGGCGGAAACATTGGCGGATGACGTGCAACTATTTGGCGTCGCCAATCTGGAAGAGGCATTGGCATTGCGGGAAGTCGTCCCGCATCCCATCGTTCTTTTCGGCCCGGCAATTCCGGAGGAGCGATCAATAATCGTCGAGCGCGGGTTTATTCCGACGATCTCCAGTCTCGAAGAAGCACAAGCGTTCGATCGATTCGGCTCAACGGCAATCAATTTCAAGATTGACACTGGCATGGGGCGAATGGGCGTAGTGGAAAATGAAGCGCTGGATGTTTTCAAGCGCGTCGCAGCGTTACCGAATATTGAGATTCACAGCATTTCCACGCACATGCCAGTGTCGAGCGAAGACGCGGAATATACGCGGGACCAGCTCACCCGATTCCGAAGCATCCTTGAGCAGATTCGTGCTGAATTTCCGGCAACCTACAAAGCGCACGTCCTGCAAAGCGCAGGCACACTGGCGTTCCATCCCCATGCATTGGACCTCGTGCGAGCCGGCATTGTGCTCTATGGCATTTCGCCAATCCCGGAATTTCAGAAGCTGCTCAAGCCCGTGATGACATGGAAAACGCGGATTTCGCTGGTGCGCAACATACCGAAAGGAAGCTCCATCAGTTACGGCCGTACCTTCATCACTCCACGAAGAATGCGAATTGCGACACTCTCGGCTGGTTACGCCGATGGCTACCCGTGGCACCTTTCCAATCGCGGCGCCACAGTCCTGGTGCGGGGCCAGCGTTGCGACATCGTGGGTCGAGTAACGATGGATTTGGTGATGGTCGACGTGAGCAAAGTGGAGAATGCGCAAGTCGGTGATGAAGTTGTTCTGATGGGGCGGGATGGAACCGAGGAAGTCTCCTGCGCGGAACTCGCGGAAAAAGCAGGCACGATCGCATGGGAGATTGTTACCCGGATTGGCGCGCGGGTGCGGCGCGTTTATGTTTGATTTCCGATGTTTCAAATCATCTTTAACGAGCTGAGCGCCGCTGAGATCTCCGCATTGCCCAAGGGACTGCAGCTCGAATTACTCGCCGAATTTCAAATTTTGCCCGAAGACCTGGAGCATCTCGACTCGGAGCGATTTGGGGTGATCGAGCGGGATGGAAAAAAATTGTATCGCTATCGTGCGAAAGATTACCGGATTTATTTCGCGAAGACCGACGAAGGCATCAAGGTCCACCGCGTTCTACACAAAAACACGTTTCGCGATTTCCTTTTCCGCAGCAAACTGCCGGTGTCAGAAGACGCGCAACTCGGCGAAACGCGCGAATTCTGGAAGTTAATCGAGCAAGGCGAGAAGACGCGGAAGGCGTCAGGTGGATCATCTTCGTAGGGCGTTTCTGTGAAACGCCGAACTAAAGATCATTCGTCACTTCATCAACAGCACTGATCGGCTGCGCTTGATCTCGCGCGTGATTTTGCGGTGCATGTGTGCTGGCATGCCAGTCACGCGGCGGGGAAGAATTTTGCCGCTTTCGGTGACGAATTTTTTCAGGAGATCTGGGTTCTTATAATCGATCGCTTCGAGAGCGATGTCGATGCGGCGCCGCGGCATTGGCCGATTGGCACGACGGAACGCTGAACGGCGCTTTGGCGTTTTTGGCTGCATAAATGATTACTTGGTCTCGCGGTGCAATGTGTGGCGCCGCAAAAAAGGATTGTATTTCTTTTTCTCGAGCCGATTTGGTGTGCGCGGGCTTTTTTTGTTTCGCATCGTCATATAACGCGAGACCGGTTTGCCCAAAGCTTTCGCTTCGGTGCATTCCAGAGTGACAATTTCCTGTGCCATTCGCGTCAGTCCTTCACTTCCGTTGGCGCGGCTTCCTCCTCCTCTGTCTCGCCGCCTTCCTCCTCAGTCAAGCCGAACAAAGACGTGACTGATTGACGAACCCGGGACGCTTTACTTTGCTTTTCCAGCTGCGACTGACATTCAACAGTAAAGCGAGCGAATGGGATCGCTTCGAGCCGCGCATGCGGGATCGATTTCCCAGACATTTCGCATTTTCCATACGTTCCCAGCTCAATGCGCTTCAGCGCCTGATCGATTTCGTAAAGCGCGTCCTGCTCTTGCGAAAGCAAACTCAACGCAAAATCGCGGTCGTAAGCGTCCGATCCAGCGTCGGCCTGGTGCATGCCAAATGCGGAAGCCTCGCTGCCTTCAGCGCGGGAGCGAAGAGTGCCCTGCGCCACACCAGCCATCGAATCTACCATCGCATCACGAAGCTGGAGAAGCTTTTGCTTTTGCTGGCGCAAAAAGGGATCCAACCTTTTTTCGCGATGATTCAGGCCCAGCAGAATCGCCGGTGACTCCGTGGTTTGTTCTCTGGATTTCGACGAAGATCGCGCCGGCTTTGTACCACGCGCGCTCCTTTTCGAGTCCGCCTTCTTGGCGTGAACCTTGCGGACCGGTCGCGGCTTCCGCGCGGCGGACTTTTTTGCAGAATTCTTCCTTTTCTTTGGTTTTGCCATAGCTGTAAGCGCCCTCTAATCGACTGGCACCCGGAAAATGGACGCTTAATTAAGAACATTTCCCTGACCGCGCAAGCGGATTCGGTCAAAAAATTGGCATAGCCTCGATTCGTACTGTCAATCGAGCGAAAACGCCACCCGATAGACTGGCGTCTGACACAGACGCCCTACAAGTTCACCTACGAGCTGGCGCTGGAATAATGCCGCAGAGCAAATCTCCAGAAGACACGCGACAGCCAAAACACCACGGTCGATGCGACAATCAGATGAAGCATCAGCGGAAACGGTTGTCCAAGCGACTTGATGAGCAACCGGGCGGGAATGTTCGCGATGATCACCACCGGAATGATCCAGCCGAAAATCAACCGAAATAGCCACGGGAAAATCACATCCGGATAACGGGCGATGTTGAGAAAATTAAAGTAACCGTAAACCAGTCCTTGAGCGCGCACGATCCAGAAACTCACCGCCGCCAGCCCAAGCATAATCGAGTAATGAACGGCAATCCCGAATCCTAGCGCCGTCACGTAAAGTAGGATGGACATCGGATTTGGGACTACTCCTAGGCGCGACAACGATACACAAACTACGATCCCCCCGAGCGCCGCATTGACAATGCTGTCCAGCCCGAATTGCTTCGTGGACACTGCGAACTGGCTGTCGATCGGCAGAACCAGAAGAGAATCCAACTTTCCGGTGCGAACAAGCTCTGGAATGTTTGCGACGTTCACGAAAAAGAACGCCTGGAAGAGTTGCGCGATCATCTGGTGCGTGCCCACCAACAGCACCACTTCCCATTTTGTCCAATCACCAATTCGATCCACATTGCCGAAAATGATGCTAAAAAAAACGATTTGTCCGCAGAACCAAAGAACTTCGACAATCATCCACAGGAAAAAATTCGCCTTGAAACTCAGCTCTCGAATGAGCGAGTTGCGCAGCATGATGGAATAAATTTCGATGTAGCGGCGCACTTCTTCCTCCTGTCTCCTACTTATAAGCGCAGTCAACCACTGCTTGCATGAAACGTTTTTCAGCCTGGATCGGCCTGATCCTCGCGATTCTCATTGTCGCCTTCGTTGTGCGGCAATGCCGCAACGTCAGTGCTGACAATTATCAGACCGCCGTCGTCACGCGTGGCCCGATCACGCAGGCAGTAACCGCCACCGGCACACTCAATCCGGTGGTGAACGTGCAGGTGGGCAGCCAGGTTTCGGGGAACATCTCGAAATTATTCGCGGATTTTAATTCACAGGTGAAAGCTGGCCAGGTAGTCGCGCAAATTGATCCAGCACTTTTTCAAGCAACGGTCACCCAGACCGAGGGCGATCTCGCCAGCGCTCAGGCTGCGCTGGAGCTCGCAAAGTTGAATGCCAAGCGCACCCAGGACCTTTTTGCCCGGAAAACTTCCTCTCAGGCCGATTTGGACCAGGCAATGGCCAACCTGCATCAGGCAGAGGCGAACGTGAAGATCAAGCAAGGTGCGCTCGATAAAGCCAGAGCGGATCTCGACCACTGCACAATCACGTCGCCGATCGACGGTGTCGTGATCTCGCGCAATGTCGATGTTGGTCAGACGGTCGCGGCCAGTTTGCAAGCGCCGATCATTTTCCAGATCGGGAATGACCTGGCCAAAATGCAGATCGACGCAAACGTAGCGGAGGCGGACGTAGGCGTCTTGGAGGTGGGGCAGGATGTTGATTTCACCGTGGACGCTTTTCCAATGCGCACCTTCCACGGCAAGGTGGTACAAGTGCGAAACGCACCCATCACCGTGCAAAACGTAGTGACTTACGACACGGTGATCGGCGTAAGTAATCCCGATTTGAAATTGAAGCCCGGAATGACGGCTAATGTGTCAATTGTCGTCGCGCAAAAGGACAACGTATTGGAGATCAAAAACGCGGCCCTGCGTTATCATCCTGCGGCGGAAGTGACGTCCGGACAACCAATGTCGAGATCGCTCGCGCCAGCGAGCGCTCGAGGCGGTGCAGGACGCGATCGGCGAACGAGCGAGCGCACCGTGTACGTTCTTTCCGGAGGCCGACCGCAACCCGTGCAGATCAAAACAGGAATTAGCGACGGCGTGGTGACCGAAGTCATTGAAGGATTGAAAGAAGGCGATCACGTTGTCACTGCCGAGCTGGCCTCAAAACCTTCGGCGGCATCTCCGCCGCCGAATCCATTTTCCGGAGGCCAGCGCCGCTTTCCATAGTTTGTCATGTTGAGCGAAGTGGAGACATCTCTGGACATCTTCGTCAAGTCGAAGAGGGAGATTCAGAGGAAGAGGAAGAGTGTGCGATGAATAATGGCGCGCCAGTCAGACTCATCGACGTGCACAAATTTTATCGCACCGGCGAAATGGAAGTGCGCGCCGTGCGCGGCGTCTCGCTCGAAATTAAGCGCGGCGAATTCGTCGCGCTCATGGGCGCAAGCGGTTCCGGCAAATCGACGCTGATGAACATCCTGGGCTGTCTCGACCGACCAAGCGCCGGTAATTATTTCCTGGATGGTGCTGATGTTTCCGGATTAAATCGCGATCAGCTCGCGGATATTCGGAATCGCAAAATCGGGTTCGTCTTTCAGAACTTTAATCTCCTGCCCCGCACTTCCGCGCGCGAGAACGCGGAACTACCGTTGGTTTACAGCGCCCAGCATTTGTCACATGCGCAGCTTCGCCAAAAAGCCGATCGCGTGCTTTCAGCGGTTGGACTAGCCGGTCGCGAGGATCATCATCCCAGCCAGCTTTCGGGCGGCCAGCAACAGCGCGTGGCAATTGCGCGCGCGCTGATCAACGAGCCCGAGATCCTGCTTGCCGACGAGCCGACCGGCAATCTTGACAGCCGCACGAGCATCGAGATCATGGCAATTTTTCAGCAGCTCAACGAGCGCGGAATCACAGTCATTATGGTGACGCACGAACAGGACATTGCAGCTTACGCGCGTCGCAACGTAATCATGCGCGACGGCTTGATTCTAGACGATCATGCGGTGTTACAACCCGCGAATGCGACCGAACACCTTCAGCACGCCCCAGAGACCGATTTACCGATGTAACTATGTAACGATTCACGGAATCAATGAGAGTCGCGCCCACATTTAACGTTGCCTTGCGCGCGCTGCGTCGAAACAAAATGCGTTCGGTGCTGACTGCGCTCGGTATTATCATCGGCGTCGGCGCAGTGATCGCCATGGTCGGGATCGGTAACGGCGCGAAAGCGCAGGTGGAAGCGCAGATCGCCAGTCTCGGAGAAAATGTGATTCTGATTTTTTCCGGCAGCACGACTTCAAGCGGGATTCGCACTGGCTGGGGCGGTGCCGGCACGTTGAAGATCGAAGACGCTGAAGCAATTCGGCGCGAAGTGCCCGGTGTAATCGGCGTGAGTGAAGAAGTTGTCTCAACTACGCAGGTGGCTGCCGGAAATCAAAACTGGTTCACTCGCATTTTCGGGGAGTCAGCAGATTATTTCGATATTCGCCAATGGCCACTGGCGGACGGCACACCATTCACGGCTCAGGATGTACGCAGCGCGAATAAAGTTTGCGTTATTGGCCGTACCACCGCGACGCAGATTTACGGAAACGAAAATCCAATCGGACAGATTTTGCGGATCAAGAATGTGCCGTTCACGATCACCGGCGTGCTTACGCCCAAGGGGTTGAGCCCGCAGGGTGTCGACCAGGACGACATCGTTGTCATGCCGTTCACCAGCGCGATGAAACGTGTGACCGGCGGCACGACGTTGCGCAACATCAACGTACAAATGGGTGACCCGGCTCAAATCACAGCAGCGCAACAGCAAATTATCTCGTTGCTGCGACAACGGCATAACATACGGCCGGGCCGCGATGACGATTTCACCGTGCGCACGCAACAGGAAATCGCGGAAACCGCCACAGCCACCTCGCGCGTGATGACGGTCCTATTGGGCGCAATTGCCGGCGTATCGCTGTTAGTCGGCGGAATCGGCATCATGAATATCATGCTCGTGAGCGTAACCGAACGGACACGTGAGATTGGAGTGCGCATGGCCGTGGGTGCGCGCGGCAATGACATTCTCACCCAGTTTCTTATTGAAGCTGTAACGTTGAGTTCCGTTGGTGGATTGATTGGGATTATCTGCGGCATAGGCGCGTCGAGTTTGTTATCGATCTACGCGCATTGGCCCACGCTGATTTCGGTAGCCTCAATTGCCATCGCATTTTTGTTCAGCGCCGCCGTCGGCGTGTTCTTTGGATTCTATCCCGCGCGCAAAGCCGCCGCCCTCGATCCCATCGAAGCCCTCCGCTACGAATGAAACGAATGACGAAGCTCGAATGTCGAATGACGAAGAAATGTCGAAGTCCGAATGACGAACTCAGCGTGATACAATAGCGGACCCCTTTCGGGTTTCGTCATCCGGATTTAATTCGTCATTCGTCATTTGGTTTTCGTCATTCAGATGAACTCGTTATTCGTTCGATTAGTGGTGAGAAATCTGTTCACTTCTCGCTTTTCTTCGTTGCGGCCGCCTCCGGTGTGTCTGCTATCGCATCCACCTCTACCGGCGCTTCCCCATTCACGCGCACTGTTCCCACAATGTGTGCCCGGTCGCGGTTTTGCTCCGCGCGCTCTCTCGTCGCCTTAGCTGGAAGTTGCGCCGGCGGCGCGGCGTAATTGCCCTCGAACACGAGCGTCTTTTTCAGGCTGACGTTATATCCGGTTGCGCGGAAGTACGATTGAGGAGCGGCTGATTCGCTTTCGCCGGCAGCCTTAGCAGCGTAGCTTCGCGTCTGCTTCGCGGCATCCTGTCGCGCAGTGATGCGCGAGTCGAGTTTCGCGCTCTTCGCTAGTTGCTCGATGTTACCTGTGTACGTCGAGCCGTCGGCATCGAGCACGCGAATTTCACTCCCTTGTTGCTGAACTTGAAACGTGTTCAAGACATTCGCGGACTGGCTTACCTGCGCATTGCTCCGAAAAGATTGAACGGCGGATTGTTGGGAAAATTGCTGCGTCATTGCGAGGTTGCCGGCTGATGACGGTTGCGTCACCGGTGGAACGGCGCCCGCCATTCTGTCTGAATCGGCTTTTGAATCCGGACCGGCGGCGGGTGCTGCCTTGATCTTCGCGCTGGCAATTTCCTCATCGACGAATCCTTTCGTTGCCTGATTTGGGAACTCGGTCGCAGCGCGCCCTTGTGCAAAGTGAGTTGACGACTTCGATGCTTCCGCTTCAGAGGATGGCATCGCGGCGGGTTCGATCTTAATTTGACTGTTGTCCGCCAGATTGACTGTTGGCTCGGTAGCGCTCACTGCCGGAGCTTTCGCAAGAGTATCCTCCGCGGTCACCGTGCGGTGCAATCCCTCGGCTGTTCCCGCAGTGCGGCCACGAAGCGCAACGTCGCCGGAACCCGCAAGGGGGTGTGATCGATTCCACCAAATCGCCGGGACGAGCACTATAAACGTTGCCAGTGCCGCCGCCACTGTTACTCGTGGCCAGAACATTGTTAACCATGATCCTCGTGACTCGACCTTTCCTTCTTCCGCCGCTCCACTTCGTGCAATCTCCTCATGCAGGCGCGCTCGCATCGGATTGGGCATTTTGGGATCGTCACCGAATTCTGCGCGACGCGCTTTTGCCAGCGCCTCGAGCATTTGTTCAATGGGTTTCTTTGGTTCCGATGCCATGCCTCTATAAATTAGACGGTAAACGATAATCCGGTGGAAAAATTTCCTTGGCGATATTGAGCAAACGATCCAGACATTTGCTTAACCGGGAGCTGACCGTTTTCGCATTAAGACGCAGTTCCGCGGCAATCTCATCGTAACTCAACTCGCCGAAGTATCGCAGTTCGATGATTTCCCGGCACGGCTCGCCCAGACGATCGAGGCTTTCCCTCATCAGGCGGAAGCTCTCGGCAATCTGCAATAACACATCGGGACCGGGATTTCTAGATGGCGGATCTAATGGCGGTTCGTTATCAGTTTCGCCCGCATCGATTGAGATGTGCACTGCGTTTCCGCCTCGTTTCGCGGCTCGCGTTTTTTCCCGATAATCCATCGCCTTGTTCGCCGCGATCCGCAGCAACCACGTTTGAAACGAGCTTCGACCCTGAAATGAAGACAGGTTTCTGACCACCGATAAGAACGTTTCCTGACAGATCTCCTCCGTGTCTTCGTGGCTGAAATCGCCGGAGAGCTGAAACACAAACCGGGCGACCGTCGCGTAATATTTATCGAATAGAGAATCCCATGCCGCCGGATTTCCCGCGCGACATTCGGCAATAACTTGCGCATCCGCCGTCAACGCTGACACCGTCGCTGGCAGCGGTGCGGCTCTACTGGAAAGCTCCTGATCGATCACAACACCTCGGGGACGGAGCATCTTAGCGATGTCTGACTGTCACGCCTGGCCTTCTGATCAAAAATAATGTTTTCGATAGGCCGGGAGCATTTTTCCGCAGTTCCCGACTAACGCTTTATGAACAAAACATTGGTGCTAGCGATCGGGCTCTTCCTCCTCGGAAGCATCTCTCAATCCCGCGGAGACGGTTTCATCGTCATCGAGCGCCCGATCTACGTTCCACCGACCCATTTCCCATTCGCTCCGCTCGAAGTCACCAGTCATCAGGTCAACGTCAAAATTGACGGCCAGGTCGCCGTCACATCGATCGATCAGGAGTTCTACAATCCTAACGATCAACGTCTCGAAGGTTCTTACATGTTCCCCGTTCCGAAAGGGGCGCATATCAACAAATTCAGTATGGAAATCGGCGGCAAGAGCGTCGATGCCGAGTTGCTTCCGGCTGATAAGGCACGTGGCATTTACGAGGACATCGTTCGAAAAATGCGCGATCCAGCACTGCTCGAGTACGCCGGCCGCGATCTTTTCAAGGTCCGCATCTTTCCGATCGAACCGCGCAGCCGCAAACCCATTAAGATTTCATACACGGAACTGCTTCGGTCCGACGCCGGAACGGTCACTTATCTCTACCCGTTGAGTACTGAGAAATTCTCCGCCCGGCCGATCAAAAATCTGAGCGTGAAAATTGAGATTAAGAGCGCGGATCCGCTCGCCTCAATCTATTCGCCCAGCCACAAAGTTGAGATCAAACGCGATGGCGCTAACCGGGCTGTGATTGGGTATGAGAGCAAAGACGAAAAGCCGGACACAGATTTTCAGCTCGTCTACAGCTCGGACACACGTGATGTCGGCCTCAAGTTAATCACTTACAAGCCAGACGGTGACGACGGCTATTTTCTGCTCCTGGCTGCGCCGACGATTAGCAACGAAACAAAGCCGGCAGCCAAAGACGTCGTTTTTGTCGTCGACACATCCGGTTCAATGGCCGGCGCCAAACTTCAACAGGCGCAAAAAGCGTTGCGGTTTTGCGTGGAAAATCTCAACGCCGACGATCGTTTCGAGATCGTCCGGTTCTCGACGGAAGCTGAGCCGCTCTTCCGCGAGTTGGTAACAGCCGACTCCGATCACCGCAAACGTGCAAACGGTTTCATCGACGACTTCAAGCCAATCGGCGGCACCGCCATTGCGGATGCACTGCAAAGCGCTCTCAAGGTCCGGCCGGACAAGAGTGATCGCCCATTTGTTATCATTTTTCTAACTGATGGTCTTCCCACGGTAGGAACGCGCAACCCCGATGAAATCGTTGCGAACATCAAAAAGGCGAGCAGCATTCGGATCTTCTCGTTCGGGATCGGCTCGGACGTAAACACGCAGTTGCTTGATCAAATCGCCGAGGGCACGCGCGCCTTCAGCCAGTACGTGCTCGCAAACGAAGATCTCGAGCTCAAAGTGTCCAACTTTTACACGCGGATCAAAGAACCCGCTCTAACAAATCTGAAGCTGGATCTTGGCGGCGGTATTCGCGCATCCAAAATGTATCCGGCGGATCTGCCGGACCTGTTCAAAGGGGATCAATTGGTCGTAGCGGGTCGATACAGCGGCGCCGGCGATGTCGAAGCGAAGCTAACCGGCAACGCCGGCGGCCGCGAACAGACGTTTACTTACAAACTGCATTTCGATGATCGCAAGACGACCGACGATTACGTGCCACGGCTTTGGGCAACGCGCCGTGTTGGATTTCTCCTCGATGAAATCCGCAACCGCGGTGAAACCGCAGAGCTTCGCGATGAAACAACCGAGCTGGCCCGGAAATACGGGATCGTTACGCCTTACACCGCTTATCTAATCGTCGAGGACGAGGACCACCGGCGCGTGCCGATGGCCGATCGATCCATGCAGCGGATGAGCGCCGATGCGGAGACACGTGCAGAAGTCGCCAAGGCCTGGATCGGATTCAAGGACAAGAAGGAAGGTGAGGACGGCGTTGCCAATGCACGCAGCCAGAATGCGTTCAAATTCGCGCAGCAGGCGCCGGCATCGATTGCATCCGGTGCCTCCGAATCATTGCGGGGATTTGCTGCGGCAGTTCCTGCTGGCACCCCAGCGGCAGGGCGCCTTACGCAGTACACCCAACAGTCCAGATTCGTGAACGGGCGCGCATTCTTCCAAAACGGAAATCAATGGATCGATTCAAGCGCGCAGAACACGGCGAAACGCCAGCGCGTCCAGTTTAACTCCGAAGACTACTTCAACCTCCTGACAAAACACCCCGAAGCCGGCCCGTGGCTGGCCTTAGGACAAAACGTCGTGCTCAAGCTCGACGACACTGTTTATGAAATCGCTGAATAACAACAATCGAATGAAAACACTAACCACTCGTAGCATCGGCATCCTGCCGATAATCTTATCTGCCTCCGCAATGCTTGGCTTGTGGCAACCGTTGTTCGCCACGACTGCGCCCGCACGCCAAACCAAACCGCGCATCGAGGTCTGTTTTGTTCTCGATACCACCGGTTCAATGGGTGGTTTGATCGAGGGCGCGAAACAAAAAATCTGGTCGATTGCCAATGAAATGATCAGCGCGCAACCAACCCCGGAGTTAAAGCTGGGGCTCATTGGTTATCGAGATCGCGGCGACGAATACGTGGTGAAATCGTTCAGTCTCACAGACGACATCGATGCCATTTACGGGCATCTGCGCGAGTTCCAGGCCGGCGGCGGTGGCGATACACCGGAGAGTGTGAACGAGGCGCTTGCCGAAGCCATTCACAAGATGCCGTGGAGCAGCGACAAGAAGGTTCTGAAAATCATTTTTCTGGTCGGCGACGCGCCGCCGCACATGGATTATTCGAACGGCCCGAAGTATCCCGATCTCTGCCGGGAAGCGGCGAAGAAAGACCTCATCATCAATACCATTCAGTGTGGTGAGATGGCTGAGACCAAGCCGATCTGGCAGGAAATCGCGAAACTGTCGGAAGGCAGTTATGTAGGTATTTCGCAATCGGGCAACGTTGCTGTGATTTCAACGCCGATGGACAAGGAGCTGAGCGGGCTTAACGAACGGATCGGCGCCACTTTAATTCCGTACGGCGACAGTACATTACAGGCAGAAGTCCATGCGAAATATGCCGCGGCTAAGAGTGCTCCGGTTTCGGCAATGGCCGATCGGCTCACCTACAATAGCAAGACCGGCAGGGCTATGCAGGGCCGCGGTGAGTTGGTCGACGCGCTCAACGAAAGCAAGCTGAAGGTCGAGGAGATCGATCAGAAACAACTTCCGGCCGAGCTACAGAAATTGGATCGCGACGAACTGCAAAAGCGTGTCGCAAAAGCCCGTGAGGAACGTGCCGACCTGCAAAAGCAGATCGTCGAACTGTCAAAGAAACGCGAAGCTTATATTCAATCCGAAAACAAACGGCTTGCCGCGGAAGGCAAAGGCGACTCATTCGATCAAAAGGTGACTGAAACGCTTCACGCCCAAGCGGCGAAAAAGGGAATCAGTTACTAACACTGGAATCAATCGGAAGCGGGCTACCAATGGAATCGTCCGCAGATTGCGCAGATTTACGCAGATTTATTTTGATTCCTCTGTAAGGACGCCGCCATACGGCGTCTTCTCCTTCTGAAATCTGCGACAATCTGCGAAATCTGTGGATAAATTAACCAATGGCTGAGCACAGTGGGTTCCAAAAACTCGTCGCGGAAGCGAAGAAGCACGTCACCGAGATCTCACCGCAGGAAGCTGCTGCGAAACTAACAGGCGGCGAAGCGGTAATCGTGGACGTCCGCGACAAGGATGAATGGGACGAAGAACACATTCCCGGCGCGATGCACCTGAGCCGCGGCACAATCGAGCTCGACATCGAAGAGAGAGTTCCCGACACGAGCGCACTTGTTATTTGTCATTGCGGCGGAGGCGGCCGTTCTGCGCTAGCTGCTGAGAGCCTGCAAAAGATGGGGTACAAAAATGTCCGCTCTATGGCTGGCGGCTTGAAAGCCTGGAAAGCTGCGGGATTGTCGACTGTAAGATAAACACGTACGGCGCAGACAAAGAAAAGGCTTTAGCCAAAGCCTAACCTAAGCTCGGCTGATTGGAGTCACTTTTGGCGGCAACGTCGGCGCGTGCCGGAACTTGAGTGTCGCTAGCTGCAACACGGTGGACGATAAGGGCTGCGATGACAAAGCCCGACAGAACACAAAGGACTGCTACGAATAGGATCAGACCGTTCGCCTTACTCTTCCCACTCCCGCGCGAAAATGACGTGAAAACGCTGCCAAAGGCTTTCGGGAAATTATCGATCGCGCTAAAGGTATTATGGACATTGGCGTAGGTGTTGTAGGCGGCGACGCCCATGTTGACTACGGAGTGGTTACGGTAAGCGTTCGCCCAGCTTTGAAACATGATGGCGTACCCGGAAAATAGGAAGCCAGGGACCACCAAGACATACCCCGCCTGAAGGAAAAGTGTTGCTTGATCGGGAGTGATCGTGCCCAACGACTGCAGCAACATGCCAACCAGAACGAGAATGGCCCAACTGAAACCCAGCGACGCCATGAGATAACCCATCCACGCCATGAAACGGTGCACACCGCCCGCGTGTTTAGCTTCAACCCAAACCTTACCGGTTGCATAGGCGTTCCAAAGGCTGATCCCCAGGTTAAGACACCAAATGAAGAAAATCATTGGTTGTGTTGATCAGCGACTAGCTAATCCACTTCAGTAATGGCGTCCACGACGAACTCACCCCGTAGCCCTATCCCCGGACGTCTTGGAACATCCGAGACTGCAGTTCCACAGGCGCACCGATGCCAGAAGCGCTCGTTATCCCGCGCAGCGAGGAAGCGTTGTGCTCGCGACACGCGCCCGCTAAACTGGCGCCCATCGCTGCACGCCATGAGTTCGCTGGATTACTATAACATCGAAGAACTTCTCACGGATGAGGAGCGCGCGGCGCGCGATCGGGCGACGCGATTTGTGCAGGAGGAAGTCTTGTCCGAGATCGTTCCGTGCCATCGTGCGGGCAAGTTCCCGGAACATCTTACTCCACGAATGGGCACCCTGCGGTTTTACGCGCCATATTTGAGAGAGCATGGGGCTGCCGGTCTTAGCTACACGGCTTACGGGTTGATCATGCAGGAACTCGAACGCGCGGACTCGGGACTGCGCTCATTGGCGTCCGTGCAGGGTGCGCTCGCGATCCATGCAATCCATTCCTTCGGTTCGCCGGCGCAACACGCGCGCTGGTTGCCCGGACTGCTGTCGGGCGAACGCGTGGGTTGTTTCGCTCTGACGGAACACGGACATGGGTCGGATCCGGGCGGGATGGAAACCCGCGCGAAGCGTGACGGCGATCATTATGTCCTAAACGGTAGCAAATGCTGGATCGGCAACGCGTCGATTGCGGATGTAAAAGTTGTTTGGGCAAAAGGTGACGACGGCCGCGTGGGTGGATTCGTGGTGGAGAAGAGCGCGCCGGGATTTCGCGCCCAAGACATCGAGGGAAAGTTTAGTCTGCGCATGTCGCGCACGTCCGAATGCTGGTTCGAAAATTGCCGTATACCTGCGGAGAACCGTTTACCGAAAGCGTCCGGGCTCAAAGCGCCTCTGTCGTGTCTGACCTACGCGCGCGTTGGAATCGCGTGGGGCGTCATTGGCGCAGCGATTGATTGCTACGAAACTGCTCTGGCTTACACGAAATCGCGCGAGCAATTCGGTCGGCCGATCGCGGGCTTCCAATTAGTGCAGCAAAAACTTGTTTGGATGGCGCAGGAAATCACCAAGGCGCAACTACTGGCGCTCCGGCTAACGCGGCTGATGGAGGCCGGCGCGGTGCGCCCTGGACAAATTTCGTTGGCGAAACGCAACAATGTTTGGATGGCGCTGCAATGCGCGCGCAAAGCACGCGACATACTCGGTGCTGCGGGCATCACCGATCGTTATTCCGTGATTCGGCATCTCATGAACCTTGAGAGCGTCTCAACGTACGAAGGCACGCACGATATCCACACATTGATCGTCGGTCGCGACATTACGGGAATCGATGCTTTCGGCGCATGAATCGACAAGCGCTCGGGATGACTCGCTGAAGAAATGAGGTAACGTTACGTATGAGCGAGTCAGTCTACATTCTCGGCGGCGGGCGCACGGATTTTAAGCGCAACCTGAAAAAGGAAGGAAAAACAATCCGGCACATCATCATCGAGGCCGGCAAAAAGGCGATCGATGATGCGAAGATTGATCCGGGCGAAATTCAGGCAGGCGCCGTTGGCAATTTCAACGCGGGCCAGTTTACGAAACAGTTGCAGCTCGGCGCGTTTATTCCGGAGATCGATCCGAAACTGCGCGGAATCCCGACGATGCACACCGAAGCGGCGTGCGCGTCCGGAGCGTTGTCGGTGTTGCTTGGCGCCGAATGGATCATCGGCGGCTTTTACGACGTCGTTCTGGTCGTGGGCGCGGAACAGCAGAAGACGATGTCATCGCTCGATGGCTCCGATGTGCTCGGCGCCGCGGCCGATTATCACAATGAAAAGCCTGAGTACGGCGATTTCATGTTCCCCAAATTGTTTGGACGCATCGCGCAGATCTATATCGAGAAATACGGCGCGACCGAAGCGGACCTTGCCCGGGTAGCGTGGAAAAATTACGCGCACGCAAAATTGAATCCGCTTGCGCAGATGCGCGATGCTGATCTCACGTTCGATTGCGCATCGCAGGTTTCCGACAAGAACCCCAGCGTGGCGCCTCCCCTCAAGGTTTCGGATTGTTCGCAGATTACCGACGGGGCGGCATCGGTTGTTTTGGTTTCAGGAAAATATCTGGACAAGATCGGCCGCGATCGGAACAAGGCCGTCCAGTTGCATGGTTACGGTCACACGACTGATTATCTGCCGCTCGATAAAAAGGACGCACCAACGTTCTCGACCGCGCGCAAAGCAGCCGAGAAAGCTTTCCGCATGGCCAACCTCAAGCCGCGCGACCTGCAAGGCGCCGAAGTGCACGATTGCTTTTCCATCACTGAAATTGTCGCATACGAAATTCTCGGACTGGCCGATCCCGGCAAAGGTGTGGACCTTGTAAAAAGCGGCGCGACCACTTTGCGACAGGTGCGGCCGGAAAAATCCAAGATGCCATTCGAGATTCCGGTGAACGCGGGCGGCGGTCTGATCGGCGACGGTCACCCTGTAGGTGCGACCGGCGTTCGCCAGGTGTTTGAAGCTTATCAACAACTCACAGGACAAGCCGGCGCACGTCAAATCGAGGACGTGAAGAAATTCCTCACGTTCAACATGGGCGGCAGTCTTACCACGTCCGTGGCTATGATTTGGGGCCGCGATTGATCGCGGATTCTTCGCAGCCTGCCGCGTCCAACACAGACGCCCTGCAGAATTTGCAACACTGACTGCAGGACGTTTGGCTCATTCGCTGCCGCTCTCTCGCCCATGCGGGCTGCCCGTCTGTGTCTCTTGGCTCCCGCCCGCTCCGCTCTGCGAAACGCCACCGTTGATCAGCTGACTGTCCACTCGGATTTTTCGACTCTTCAAGTCCAAAGGACAGCTCATAGACGTTTCTTTAAGATATGACTTCGCTTGCAATCGAAGAACTGCCTCCGGTGATAAAGGAGGATGTCGAGGAATTTCTGGACAACCACCCGAAGAGTCCAGCAGCGCGGCTTCGGCCGCGGATGGGAATGGTCGGCGACATTTGGCTGGCTTTCATCGGGGCAGAGGTCCGAACGGGCGCTAGTGGACTAGGACATACACCGTGCGACGCGCTCAGAGATTTCAACCGGCACTTCATGGAGCCGGTCATATCCTCTAACGGATCCGAGCCAGGCTAGGTCGATGGATTTAGCGATGCACAAATTCACATGAAAGTTCCGTTCACGCTCGGAGAGGTTGGTCATTTTGGGTTGGCAGTTGATAATCCTAAGAAAAGTGCGCGGTGGTTCGAACGCGCGCTGGGATTGCGGAAGGAGTTCGATTTTGAGAATGGCGTCGCCGTCGGCAACAAGAATGTCACGATCGCGTTGTTCAAGGGAGAACCGTCGCCGAAAACGATCGATCACCTGTCATTCCATCTGCCAGACATGGCGACGCTGCGAAAAGCGCTCGCGCATTTGAAGAGCATTGGCGCCGACGTTGAGGACCCAGGCGATGAAATTGGTCCGGAAGCGCCGGGATCGAAAAACATGGGCCTTTGGTTCCATGATCCCGACGGTTACCGCTGGGAGCTAAGCGTGCTCGGTGGAAAATAGCTTCCCCCTGTCCCTCGCGCGATTGGAGGCGGAACTCCATTGTGCGCTCCGCACTCAAAAGTGCCTGCGTTGACGCGTCTTTCTAGGGCCTTATTTTTTTTACGAAAATGATCACTTCTGTAGCAGAAAAAGGGAACGGAAAAGAGTTCGTCTCGCACGCACCGGGCTATTGGCCAGACATCGCACCAGAACTCTGGAACGATTGGAAATGGCAGCTCAAGAACAGGGTCACTAACCTCGCTCAACTCGAAAAACACCTCGAGCTTAACGATGAGGAACGCAGCGGCGTTTTGTTGTCGGGCGACAAACTGGCGCTGGCGATCACGCCGCACTTTTTCAACCTGATGCCGCGAAATATCCCAGAGGACCCGGTGCGCCGCCAGATGGTTCCCCGCGTTGAAGAAACCTGGGCGTCCCCTTACGACATGGCAGACCCGTGCGGCGAAGATTCGCACATGCCTGTGCCAGGATTAGTGCACCGTTATCCCGATCGTGTCCTGTTTCTGGTGACGGATCGTTGCGCGAGTTATTGCCGCTACTGCACCCGCAGCCGCGTGGTGAGCGGCGTGGGCGAACAGGAATTGCACACAAATTTTGAGGAGGCGTTTCGTTATCTCGAGTTACACACCGAAGTGCGCGACGTGCTTTTAAGCGGTGGAGACGCTCTCATTTTCAGCGACGATAAGCTCGACAAGCTGCTCTCCCGGTTACGGGCGATTAAACACATCGAGTTTCTCCGCATCGGCACACGGGTCCCAATTTTTCTGCCGCAGCGTATCACTCCTGAGTTGTGCACGATGCTGGCGAAACACCACCCACTCTGGATGAGCGTGCATGTCAATCATCCGCGAGAGCTGACGATTGAGGTGAAGCAAGCGCTGGAACGCCTGGCCAACGCGGGGATCCCGCTCGGGAACCAGAGTGTATTGCTCGCTGGTGTGAACGACGATCTCGAGACGATGAAAACGCTCGTGCACAAGCTCCTCATGTGCCGGGTACGCCCTTACTATATTTACCAATGCGATCTGATTAATGGATGGCAACGAGAACGTCCAGTTCGCACCGCAGCGCGAGTACCACGACGAATACTTGTACTCATAATTACTTATTGTCATTCCACGCCTGCTCGGTGAGTTTCTATCGTTAAACGAGAGGAAATATCGGGTACTGTTTCGCGTCGTAAACTTTAGGCTTGCGTAATAAAGATTGCGCCGTGTAAAGTCCGTACTTTCAACTTCTTGTTACTCAATCGTCACTTTTGTCATCTTATGAATCAACGTCTGATCTCGGAAATTGGCCGCACGCAGCGGCTCGAAATTATTAACTCTCTCAAGCGCACGAGAGGAATGTCCGTTAACGAGCTCGTGGGAAGAATGAACATGAGCTACATGGGCATTAAGCAGCACTGCATTACCCTTCACCGCGATGGTTATCTGGACACTTGGCGCCGTCCGCAAAAAATGGGTCGCCCGGAGATGGTCTACCGGTTAACGCGCCGGAGCCACGATCTTTTTCAGTGCGATAGCAATCAATTCACTCTGGACATGTTGAAAGCGGCCGAGGAAATCTACGGACCAAACGCGCCAGAGAAGCTTCTCTACAGTGTTTTCAAAAAGAAAACCGCGGCGCTCAAGTCGAAGGCAAAGGGGAACACGGTAGCGGAACGCGCGAAATGGTTCGCGCATGCCCGCGACGCGGAAGGCTACATGGCCGAGTTCCTTAACGACAAAGACGGTCCCCAAATTCTCGAGTGTCATTCTCCCATTTTGAATCTGCTGGAGCAGTACCCAATCATTGCTCGATTCGAGCAGGACATGTTCGAAGCCGTCCTGGGCACACGCGTCCGACGGCAGGTGGTTCGCAACTCGGGCCTCTACGAGTGCATGTTTCAGTTCGCGGTGTAGACGCGCGGGCGGAACATGGGCTTGCAGCCTGTGCGGCGTGCGGGTTTGTAACCGGCTGTCTGATAAGTCTCATGAGTTTAGCGGAGTGAAACTCCGCTGGGCGCACAGACCAAGGGTCTATGTTCCCCTTCTCCAATCGATTTGCTCTTTCGCACTTTGTGAATCTCGGTTGATTGATCGTCGATGGCTTTTCCATCCGTTGTGATTGAGAATCTGCAGCCGCTACTCGACGGCGGTGATTATCCGATAAAGCGGATCGTTGGTGAAGATCTCGCCGCTGAAGCCGACATTTTTAAGGATGGACATGACGTCGTAGCAGCCGTTCTGAAGTGGCGCGTTGTTGGGAAACGTGCATGGAGGGAAACGCCGATGAGTTTTGTCGATAACGATCGTTGGCATGGAGTCTGCACTTTGTACGACGAGGCTATCCACGAATACACCGTCGAAGCGTGGACAGACACTTTTCGCAGTTGGCAACGCGAGTTCGCAAAAAAATTTGAGGCAGGCATTTCCGCCCTCCAAAGTGAAGCATTGGAAGGCGCGGCTTTGGTCGCAGCCGCCGCCAGGCGGGCCCGCGATCGAGCGGACCGGGCGCGGTTGGGAGAATTTTCAGAACAAATGTCCACCGCCGCCAATTCAGAAATCTACGCGATCGCAAAATCCGCCGAGTTGGAGGTGCTGATGGCAACATATCCGGATCGCTCCGACGCGACGCAGTATGGCCCCGCTCCCCGAGTTATCGTCGAGCGATCCGCAGCATTGTTCGGGGCGTGGTATGAATTTTTCCCGCGCTCTGCAGGAGGCCGGGGCGACGGCGGATCGACTTTCCGCGATTGTTTGGCGCGGGTAGACGACGCAAAAGCCATGGGATTCGACGTCATTTATTTTCCGCCGATTCATCCGATTGGTCACACCAACCGCAAGGGGCGGAACAACGCGGTCACCTCCGAGCCCGGCGATCCGGGCGTGCCATGGGCGATCGGCAGCGACGCCGGCGGGCATAAGACGGTCGAGCCTTCGCTGGGGACGCTCGCCGATTTTGACTGGCTTCAAAAAGAGGTGCGGAAACGTGGAATGGAAATTGCCCTCGATTTCGCGATCAATTGCTCGCCCGATCACCCGTACGTCAAAGAGCATCCAGATTGGTTCTACAAGCGGCCCGATGGCACAATCAAGTATGCGGAGAATCCGCCGAAGAAGTACGAAGACATTTACCCTCTGAATTTTCGGTGTGAGAACTGGCGCGAGCTCTGGGCCGAGATGAAGAGCGTTGTGCTCTTCTGGGCCGAGCGCGGGGTGCGCATCTTTCGGGTCGATAATCCGCACACCAAACCAGTCGCGTTCTGGGAATATTTGATCAGAGGGGTCCGAGAGAAATATCCCGACACTATCTTTCTTGCCGAAGCTTTCACTCGTCCAAAGATGATGAAAGCTCTGGCGAAAGCCGGCTTTAATCAGAGTTACACGTATTTCACATGGCGAAACTCAAAGCAGGAGCTGATCGAATATTTTACTGAACTCACCCAAACCGAAATGAGTGAATATTTTCGACCGAACCTTTGGCCAAACACACCCGACATTCTGCCGTTTGTGCTTCAAGAAGGCGGACGAACCGCGTTCATGATTCGTGTTCTTCTGGCCGCGACGCTTTCACCTCTTTATGGCATCTACAGCGGATACGAGCTGTGTGAAAACGAGGCTTTGCCAGATCGCGAGGAGTATCTCGATTCCGAAAAATATCAATTCAAGGAACGCGATTGGGACGCGCCGGGAAACATCAAGGACTGGATCTCGCGACTAAACAAAATCCGCAAGCAAAACCGCGCGCTTCAGCTCTACACGAATTTGCGGTTCCATAATGCCGACAACGAGGCCGTTCTGTTTTACAGCAAGATGACCGCAGCGCGCGATAATATCATTCTCGTCGTGGTGAACCTCGATCCTTTCCGCAAACAGAATTCCTTCGTGGATGTGCCGGTCGAGCAGTTCGGACAAATGGAAAGCGACGAGTACCGGGTCCAGGATTTGCTAAGCGGCACGACCTACACGTGGCGCGGTCAACGCAATTATGTCGAGCTCGATCCGCCGGTTCAACCGGCGCACATTTTTTTGGTACGTCGATGAACCTCGTTTCGGCGCCCTACACGTGCAGCAACTTCCATGCATGATATGTGTTTGAACGCCGAGGGCATTTGCATCCACTAATCGCTCTGCATATCGTTACGAAATTTCTGGCATGAAAAATTGGGTCCTGTTGTTGGCCGCGCTGGCGAGCGCGTCTTCTGTAATGGCGCAGGAACCTACGCCCCCTCTGGTTCCGCAGCATTCGCAGAGCGTCATGGAGACGCTCGTGAAGGCGGGGCCAGTGATGATTCCGCTGTTTCTGTTGTCAATCTTTTTCGTGATGCTCGTGGTCGTTTATTTAATGACAATCCGGCGGGGCGCCGTGGTTTCGAGCGGTTATATGGCTACGGCTGACGCCCTCCTGCGTAAACGCGACTATCTCGGCTTGCTCGCAGTTTCAAATCGGCATGGAGAAGCCATCGCGCGTGTCGTGCAAAAGATGCTCGATTTCACAACTAAAAATCCGCACGCGGATCTCCCGCAAGTCCGCGAAATCGCCGAAACAGAGGGCTCGCGAGTCGCAGCCAGTCTGAACAATCGAGTCACCTATCTCGCCGATATCGGAATGATCGCCCCGTTGCTCGGGCTGCTGGGCACGGTGTTTGGAATTATCCATTCATTCGGCGCGCTGGGAGCCGACATCGGATCAGCCCGTTACGTGGCGCTCTCGCGCGGGATCAGCGAGGCACTGGTAAACACGGCGGCCGGTCTGGCCATCGGTATTCCTGCCATGATGTTTTACGCTTTCTTTCGGGGCAGAGCGCAAAAGCTCATTTCGGAACTGGAAGCTGCTTCGACGCACGTTCTGGCTTTGCTTTCGCTGCAATACGGCAAGCGAGCTGAACGAACTCCCGTGCTGATCGAGGACGAGTTGTAACACTGCTCGAGCGCAATGAATCTACGTCGTCACACGCCGCTGCATCACCCAGGCATTCAATTGGCGCCGCTGGTGGACGTCCTGCTGCTGCTATTGATTTTCTTTCTGCTGACGTGGAATGCGGCCCGCACGGAGAACGAGCTGGATGTGAAAGTGCCGAAAGCCTCGGCGGCAAAGGAAAAAAGTGCGCCGATTGGGGACGTGGTAGTTAACGTGAAGGCAGACGGCAATGTGGTTGTGAACCGCAGGACCTTGAGCGGGCCTGAACTTACAGAATTACTGAAAAGCCTTATTCAATTGAATTCCGAGCAAGCTGTAGTGATCCGCGGCGATGAAGCCGGTGCCTACAAGAATATCGTCGACGTTTTAAATATTTGCACTGAAGCAGGCATAACCAACGTCGCTTTCGCGACAGCAAAATGAAAATGAGGCAGAGCCTGGCCGGTCTTCTGGGGCTGGCGATGCTGCTTTGCACTGCGAGCAGCTCATTTGCTCAATCGGCGCCGGAAGTTCGCCGGGCTCGTCCGGTTGATGAGCCTCCAGTTCCGCGCGCGCTCCCTGCAGATGAATCAATCGACAGAGTTCTCCGCTCTTTGAAGGAAGATTCGTCAGAGCCTCCAGCGCGCGAAACCGAAGGAGCTGACCGGCGTCAACTTGAATACGCCAACGGCTTGTTTACTCGCAAGCTTTATGACCTGGCGATCCCTGAATACCAAAAATATTTGGACGATTATCCGGGACGTCCTGGCCGGGCGAACGCCTATTTCTCGCTTGGCGAATGCTATCGAAATCTCAATCGCCTTTCCAACGCTCGCACTAATTTTCAGAAAGTGCTCAACGACTACGGTGACAGCGAATTCGCCGGAGCCGCGGCGTACGCGCTTGCCGAAACGGCCTTCACCGAAAAAGATTACGCCGCGGCGCTTCCGCTCTTTCATCGTTCTGCTGCGAAATCAAAGGAACCGGCAGTGGCGCTCTCTGCACGCTATTTCGAAGCGCGTTGTCTCGAGGCCACGGGGCGCAAGGAAGAAGCTGCCAATATTTACGTGCAAGTCGCTGAGACCGGAAATCCGAATCCCTATCGCGAAGATGCGCGATGGACAGCAGCATCCATTCTCGCCGGTCGCGGAAAAAAGATCGACGCACTAAAGCAATACGAAGCGCTCGCTACCGAAGCCCAAAAGCCGGCTTTGAAAGCGGAGTCGGCCGTCCGAGGCGGCGTGATCGCACTGGAACTTGTTCAGCCTGAAAAAGGTAAAATCGACAAGGCCATGGCCGATAGAGCTACTGCTTTATTGCAGAAGGGTCGTACTCTTCCTGAAGCTGGAAAATTCCGCGCGATCGCACAAGTCGGTTTGCGCCGACTGCAATACCAAACGGGCCAATACGCACAGTTGCTGGCCGATTACAAAAAAGAGCAGGAGAAGCTTCCTGAGGCGGCGCAAGCCGAGGTGTTGCTGCTCGCCGCAAACAGCGAGCGGCAACTCGGAAATTCAAAGGAAGCTGACGCACTTTATCGCCAGATTATCGCAAAGTTTCCCGACCGGGAGGAAGCAAAGGACGCTGCCTACCAGCGGCTGATCAACGTTTACAACTCCGATCCATCAGCGCTATCCGCCGCAGTGGACGAATTCCTGGCAACGAATCCTACAAACGAGCGTGCCGACCAGGCGAAGCTGTTAAAAGCCGAAGCGCTCTATAAACAGCAGAATTACAATGACGCAGAGTTAATTTACGGCGAACTGCGCGGCTCACAGCTCTCTGCAAGGTTGCGCGCGGAAGCCGCCTACAAGCTTGGGTTATGTCACGTACAGACGAAAAATATTCCCGGCGTGATCGAAGCTTTTACCTATTACTTGCAAACGTTCCCTGATAGTCCTGAAGTGCCCGCGGCCCTGGGGCAGCGCGCTTTGGCATACGAACAGAGCAAGAACTACAGTGCTGCGCTTACGGACCTAAGTATTATCCTGGCCAAGTACCCCAAAGCGCACGAGCGAGAAGCGACCCTGCAATTAAAGGCTCTCATTCTCGGACAACAGGAAAATACCAAGGGCATGGTCGACACTTTTCGCCAGCTCCTGAAAGAATTTCCGAAGAGCTCTGTCGCAGCGCAGGCGCAATACTACATCGGCAAAGCTGCATTCGAGGCAAAGGATTATAGGACGGCGTTGACTGCGCTTAATACCGCCCGGCAACTAAACAAGGAGCAATACTACAATCTCGCGTCGCTTCGGATCATTCTGTGTCAGTTTTATCTGAAAGATCGGCCGGCGTTGACCAAAGAGGTAAATACTTTCATGACCGCCAGTCCGAATGTGAACGTGCCGCCAGAGGTCCTGGAGTGGCTCGGAATTGAATACTACAACGAGAAAAATTTCCAAGCCGCGGAAAAATACCTGAGCGCGCTGCGAACAACAGACACCGCGGGCAAGGTTAAACCCGATTACTTATTTTATCTCGGCGACGCCGCTACGAAGCTGAAAAATTTGCCCGAAGCCGAGGAAGCGTTCGCGAATTATCTGCAGACTGCCAAAGATCCGGCGGGTAAGGCGAAAGTGTTACTGACGCTCGGTGCAGTTAAGATCAGCGCCCACAAACCTGACGAGGCACAGAAGATCGCAGAAGAAATCATGGCATTGCAACCCGAGGGTCGCGTAAACGCGGAAGCGCGGTTGCTCGCGGGTGAAGTCCAATTGGAGCGCGGAAATTTCGATGACGCGGGCAAGGCTTTCAAAGGCGTCGCCCTGCTTTACGATGATCCGGCCATCACGCCGCGCGCGCTCGACAGAGCCGCGGTAGCACTTCGGCAAGCCGGCAAATCCGATGAAGCAGATCGATTGTCGCGGGAATTGCGAGAGCGGTATCCAAATTACGCCGGCGGGTAGTTGACCTGGTTCTCAGCGCTGCGGTCGCACGCTGCCTTTATTTCGTTGCGTTTACAATCGCGATACCCCAGGGGCCGTCGCCCACTTTGATGCGCCGCAGTTCTTTGCGCGATTTTACATCGACGACTGAAACATCGTTCGACGCACCGTTTGCGGTGTAAAGCTTCGATCCAGTGGGATCAAGTGCAATTCCCCAGGCGCGATTGCCGACGGGAACTGTTGTCGCAATTTCATTCTTCTCTGTGTCGATAACTGCAATCGTATTTGCGCGACCAGTCGTGACGTAAAGCTCTGTTCCATCATTGGAAACGGCGGTGCCCATGGGCAGCGCGCCCGTAGGCAATTGGATTTTCGAGAATAATTTGTGCGATTTCGCATCGATAACTGCGATGTATCCGCTGTTCTCACAAGCGGCGTAAGCGCGCGAGCCATCCGGTAGAAATGCAACGGAACGGGGCCGCCCGCCAGTATCGATTTTTGCGATTACGCGCTGCGCGTCGGGATCGATCGCGAACACCTCGCCTTTTTCTTCGCAGGTCACGTACACTTCGCCGTTAGCCGGATTAACAGCTACGCCTTCCGGCTCGGCCGAGACTTTTACTTTGCCGCGAGGTTGGCCGGAGCTGAGATCGATAGTCAAGGCGCTCGCATCGTCTTCATTCGCGATGAACGCGAATTTTCCATCTTTGCTGATTGCGAATTGCTCTGGGTCCGATCCGGCATGCCAGCGATCGATCAGCTTACGCGCTGCCGGATCGATCACGCCAAGTCCGTCAGCGCTCTTATCTGCCGGCGCGCGATTTTCATCTATGCCCGGCGCCATTCGAGGGGAACCACTCAATGTGACAAAAACTCGGGTTCCATCCGGTGTCGCGTGAATCCCGCGCGGACGCTTCCCTACTTTGAAAGTCGCGACAACAGCGTCCGTTGCGCCATCAATCACAGTCACATCGCCCGAGCGTTCGTTGCTGACAAAGACGAGGTAATTCTGGGCTTCGGCCTGAGCCAGACACGTGACCGCGCTCACCACGAAATATGCAATTGCCCAAAGGTTGAATCTCACCTGCGGAAGTAGATCATGCTCGCGTCCGCGATCAAGCGCGGCGCCAAATTCCGGGTAGCGCACTCGTCCCGAGTGCTGGCGAAGGCGTCGCGCGTTCGCGAACTTCGCATGTGATTTCTGCATCGTAGGTGAAGCAACTACTCAGGAAAAGTTCGTCGCCGCGAGACACGGCGACCAGCACGCGAGACGCGCGCGCTACCCAGGCAGGGCTGCGTCGATACAAGTTGGACGTTGAATGTTGAGCGTTGAGCGTTGAGCGTTGCCTGTGATCCCGCACGACAAGCTTTTCATTCCTGGTCCCGTCGAAGTATCGGAAAAAACGTGGGCGGCGTTTTCGCGCCCGATGATCGGCCATCGCGGCGAGGATTTTAAGAATCTCTACCGGTCGGTTCATCCGGGACTCCAGAGATTGTTCGGAACGAAACAGCCAGTGTTCCTTTCGACTTCCTCTGCGTGGGGCGTGATGGAGGCTTCCATCCGGAACCTTGCTGATCGCGGCGTGCTTTGCTGCATGTGCGGCGCGTTCTCAGACAAATGGTTCGATGTTGCACAGCGCTGCGGAAAAGTCGCAGAACCGCTCCAGGTTGATTGGGGAAAACATATCGATCCCGCAGCTGTGGATAGACAATTGGCTACTGGAAGATTCGACACGGTCACACTCACCCATAGTGAAACTTCAACAGGCGTGATGAACCCGCTCGAGGACATCTGCTCCGTTCTGGCGAAGTACCCTGATGTGACGCTCGTCTTGGACACAGTCTCGTCATTCTCCGCTGTAAAGATCGAAATGGATGTGCTCGGCATTGACGTGATGCTCACCGGCGCGCAAAAAGCGCTGGCGTTACCGCCGGGTTTTTCGTTGTTCTCCGTTTCGGAAAAGGCATTCGCGCGCTCTGAGAACGTTCCGAATCGCGGATTTTATTTCGATTTTCTGCAGTTTAGGGAGGAGCAGGCAGAATGGATGACGCCAAGCACGCCCAGCATTGGGCACATACACGCGCTGCAATCAAAGCTCGACGAAATTTTCGAAGAAGGAATCGAGGCGCGTTTTGCTCGACACGCGCGCACCAATGCGCTCGTTCACGACTGGGTGCGCCGCTCCGGGTTCGATTTCTTCGCCGAGGAAGGATTCCGCTCGAAAACGCTCACCTGCGTGAAGAACAACAAGGGTATCGACGTGCTCGAGTTCGCCAGGAAACTCCGGGAGAAACATCATTTGGTGATCGACCCGGGTTACGGAAAGATTCGCGGTCAAACTTTTCGCCTCTCGAACATGGGAGACGAAACCGAGCAAAGTGTGTCGCACTTGCTCGCATGCCTTGATCAGGTTCTGTAAGGGAAGCCCTCAGCTTCCCCTACAAGGCTGTTTATGCCAGCAATTGAAGCTTCGAAATTAACCAAGGTCTATCGCACTTACCGCAAAGAGCGCGGGCTCTGGGGTTCGATCAAAGGTCTGGTAAGGCGGCGATACGATGAGACACGGGCGGCGGATCAGGTCTCGTTCCAAATCGAAGAAGGCGAGTTCGTCGGGTTTCTCGGTCCAAACGGCGCCGGTAAAACCACTGTGCTTAAAATGCTTTCGGGGTTGCTAAACCCGACTTCGGGTGATGCACGTGTGCTCGGCTTTGTTCCGTGGGAAAGGCGCAACGAGATGAAGCGTCAGTTCAGTTTACTCATGGGACAAAAGAATGCGCTCTGGTGGGACCTGCCCGCACAGGAATCGCTCGAGCTCAACCGCGCAATCTACGGAATTGACCGCAGCCGGTTCGAAAAGGTCGTGGATGGATTATCAGAACTCTTGGAAGTCCGAGACAAAATGAACGTGATGGTGCGCGAACTCTCGTTGGGCGAACGAATGAAAATGGAACTAATCGCCGCGCTTATTCATCAGCCGCGCGTGCTTTTTCTCGACGAACCGACAATCGGACTGGACGTGGTCAGTCAAAAACGGGTGCGCGAATTTCTGCGCATCTACAATGAGGAGCATCATATCGTTACATTGCTGACCAGCCATTACATGCAGGACATCGAGGAGCTGTGTCATCGGGTTCTTGTCATCGACCACGGCAAAATCTTTTTCGATGGACCGCTGTCAGCGATCGTCGATCGATTTTCAGGATATAAAATCCTGAGTCTTACCTTTGAAAAAGAGGCAACACGCGATCTTTCGCGGTTCGGTGAAATTACTGAACAAACGCCGGTTTCTGTGCAGCTCAAAGTCCCACGGGCAAAAGTCACGGAAACTTGCCGGCGCCTCCTCGAAGCCTGCGACGTTAGCGACATCAACGTGCAAGAGGTGCCTGTGGAAGAAGTGATCCGACAATTGTTCGGCGAACGACGCGAGATTCACGCCTCGGCTGAAGCCGCGGCTACCGAAGCCGCGCACGTCAGTTAGGCAGCTTGTCATTCTGATCCCGCAGACGCGGGAGAAGAATCTCAGATGATTTCCCGAAACGCGCTCACTGGACAAAAATCAGAGATGTTTCGCTTCGCTCAACATGACAGGGCGAAACTCGGCAGCACGCTTTCTTCCATACCATCGGCGAACTTCGGATACCGCGGCGTCCAACCCAGAGCACGCAGGTTCGCATTGCTCACACGTTTGTTGCTGTCGCCGCGTTTGCGTTCTTGCGTTGATCTCCCGATCGACGGCAGCGGTCGATTCAATCTCTGCGCCAGCCAGCGGTAGCATTCGCTTTGCAGAATCGGCTGATCGTCCACGACATTATAAATCTGAGCGCCCTCTGCTTTTCGACTCAACAACAAGAAAAGTGCTGCCGCAATGTCGTCCCGATGAACTTGATTAACGAAGCGATCATTTTCCGCATCGATGATCGCTGTGCCCTCCACAAATTTAGTCAACAAAGCAGACCTTCCTGGTCCGTAGATTCCAGCGAGCCGCGCGACGATGCCGCCGTTGGCGAGCACTGATCTTTCTGTTTCGAGCAGTATTTGGCTTGTCTCGCGCGTTGGTTTTGTCTCGCTCTCTTCCGTAACCCACGAGCCATCGCGCTGCGCGTAAACGCTGGTGCTGCTTGTAAAGAGCAGTTTTGATCCAGGAAACGTTTCGAGGAGATTGCGCGCGCCATCCAGATAAACCTGACGGTACATTTCGGTATCGCCACCGCTCGAACTGGCACAGTGAATCACTGCATCGAATGTTTTTCTGCATTCAGCGACTTTGGCGCGTCGTGAGATGTCGACTTCGCAGATCGGATATGGCTTCGCTGAAAGCGTCGCTACAGATTCCGCGGAACGAGTCCACCCCTCCACAGCCCAGCCGGCAGCATGGTATAAGTCGGCCGCCGCCTGACCGACATACCCACACCCGGCGATTAATATTCGGGGCACGACTCCAGAGGGTCACGTCGCTGCGGCCGCTATTTCAATCTCTTCAAACATGTTTTTCTGAACGGCGCGGACTTGTTTCAGACGAATGAGCTCCAGAAGCGCGAGAAAAGTTACGACTACTTCGAGACGCGAAGCCACAGCTCCGAAGAGATCAGAAAAACGAAGCCGGCCGCCGGTCGCAACCCTCTGCAAAATCGCTTCGATCTTCTCCGAAACGCTAAAACGCTCGCCAAAAATCTCCTGGACGTCCTGTCGCGCTTCGATCCTCCTGATGACCGTTTGGAACGCATTGATGAGTTGAAAGATTCCGACTTCGCCCAGGCGCAGCGGTTCCTGGAGTGCTGAGGCCGGGGCAGCGTCTCGCGCGAAAATCCGCTCTTGTTCCAGCGCGCGCAGATGCAGTTCGCCTGCGGCTTCTTTGAATTTCTTATATTCGATGAGTTGCCGGATCAATTCCCAGCGGGGGTCATCCTCCCCGGCGTCTTCTTCGGGTGGCTGCTGGTCGATGGGCAAAAGGCTGCGGCTTTTCAGGTAAATCAGATTTGCAGCCATCACGACAAATTCGCCGGCTAAATCAATGTTCAGTTCCTTGAAAGCCTGAAGATACTCGAGGTATTGGCTGGTGATGCGTTCAAGCGAAATGTCGCAGATGTCGATCTCGTCCTGTTTGATCAGGTAAAGGAGCAGGTCGAGTGGCCCTTCGAAAATGTCGAGCTTGACCTTGTAATCGATTTCCATGTGTCGCCGCCGATTTTAGGCAACCACAGGTCAAAGTAAATCGCGCGGAAAAAGCCACCCGCCAGAAGCTGGTCGGGTTCCGCGGCTGCGCCGTGCCACGTTCGTCACGCGGGAATTTTTCGATGGATCCAAACGCTGTTCACCAGTCCGAGGCCGAACATGATCATTAGCACGAACGAACCGCTATAACTGATCAAGGGCAGCGGCACACCGGTGATTGGGAGCATCGCGATTGTCATTCCCATATTTTGAAAAATGTGTGTGAAGATGAGCGCCGTGATCCCCACGACCAGAAGCAAACCCAATTGGTCACCGGCAAAAAACGCCACAAAGAGACACGTCATTAGGAGCAACGCGAATCCACCGATGAGAAGTACTCCACCGACAAATCCCCATTGCTCTCCAATGGCGGAGAAAATGTAGTCATTATGGACAGCAGTAGCGGGAAGGAAGCCGAGCTCAATCTGCGTGTTTGGCGCTTTGAACCCCTTTCCCGCCCAACCGCCTGAACCGATGGCAATGAGAGATTGATTGATCGCCCACGCCGAACCTTGTTTGTCGATATCAGGATGTGTGAAAGCGGTGATCCGCTGTTGCTGGTACGGCTTAAGCCCAAAGTTGATTGCTATGGGGATAAAAGCGATTCCGATGAGAATGATGCAAATCAAGTAGCGCAGTGGCAGGCCCCCAACGAACCACAGCGCCAGGAGCACCGGCACCCAAATGATGACCTCGCCCAGATCCGGTTGCATAAGAATGAGCAGGCACGGCGCTCCCGCGATCGCTCCCGAAAGCAGTAACCGCAGCATTGGATGCATTTCGCGAAATTGAGTCAGAAATATCGCCAGGACCATAATCCCGGCGACAACAGCAAGCTGCGCGGGTTGGAAATTGATTGGGCCTAAATGCAGCCAGCTACGCGCCCCATAAACTTTGGTGCCGATAAACTTCGTCAGGATGAGAAAAACGATGCCGGCCAAATACATCGGCAACGCGCCCCAGCGGATCCACCGGTAATGAATCAAACTGGTCGCCATAAAGGCAAACACCCCGACGGCCACCCAATTCGCCTGCTTTCGCCAGAAATCCGCGGCGTACGCATCACTGCGTGTAGAAGTTGCGCTGTATATCGCGATCACTCCAAAGACGGCGAGCGCGAGCATCGTCAGTAGCAGAAGCCAGTTTTGTCCGAGCAACTTTCGCAGAAAAGGTGTCATGTTTGTGTGTTCGATTGAACTTCCGGTGCGTCCACCGCGAAATTACAACGATTATACGCAAGTTGCGATTCTGGCAAAATGTCCCAACGGGCGTCGCTCAATTCCGATGGAGCGACGAAGCAAATATTTGAGGTACAAAGGTTTTTCGAGCCCGGTACTGACCCTGAAAGCACCGTGTTTTCGCTATCAGCTAATTAGCTGTAGATAAGTAGCTTACAACAATCTTTGACAAAGATCGTCGCTTCGCTTGTCACTATATTTGGAGGCCACTAAAGTAGTCTTGCGATTCGTGGTTTTGGGAGCATTCCTCATGGCTAAGAAGAAGAAAAAAACAAAACGAAAGCTGGCTCTCCCGAAGCTGCCGATGCAGCGCCACCTGAATTTGCGTCATGAGGGAACGCATTTCGATCTTCGCGCCATCTTTGACGATTTGAATGATCGCTATTTCCGTGGACGTCTTCGCGGCTACAAAGTCATCTGGGGCCGCAGACGCAAGCACCGTCCAAGAGAGCAGTTCATTTTTGGAACAATACAAGAGGAAGATCGGGTCATTCGGATCAATCCTGCACTTGACCAGCCGTTCGTGCCGCTGTGGTTTTTGCGCTACGTGCTTTATCACGAGATGCTGCATTCGGTCGTGCCGGATCAAGTGCTATCGGCACACCGGCGGCGAGTTCACACTGAGGAATTCAACCGGCGCGAGCGCGAATTCCCTCATTACCGGCGGGCGCGACGGTGGGAAGAAGAAAATCTGTCGCGTTTTTTGCGCTAACTCGCGCTTAGGGTACCGCGGTGACTGGCGCCTGCGAACGCCTTTCAAACGGCGACGGCGTCGTCGCTACGTTCTTTTTGATGAGGTACCAAAGCGTCGTCGCGAGCAGCAGCGAGATCAACTTCGCGCGCCAGTTGTTCAGAATCATCCTCT
>WNFW01000204.1_pt1 | contig 36314 bp, 35 predicted proteins | sample 5400131 | NCBI WGS metagenome assembly WNFW01 (sample SAMN13153362, study PRJNA577476) | soil metagenome | isolation source: 20 cm soil or saprolite under grassland replicate 1 | place: USA:California | collected 2016-06-15 | reverse complement strand
TCCGCGCCCTCGCGATGGACGCGGTGCAGCAAGCCGATTCGGGCCACCCCGGGACGGCGATGGCCCTCGCGCCGGTGGCGTATGTGCTGTGGCAGCGGCATCTGCGGTACAATCCCGCGAACCCGGACTGGTTCGGACGCGACCGGTTCGTGCTGTCTGCGGGACACGCCTGCATGTTGCTCTACGCGGCGCTCTACCTCACCGGCTACGACCTGTCGCTCGACGACATCAAGCAGTTCCGCCAGTGGGGAAGCCGGACGCCGGGCCACTCGGAACACGGACTCACCCCCGGGGTCGAGGCCACGACCGGCCCGCTCGGTCAGGGCGTCGGGAACGCCGTGGGAATGGCGCTCGCGGAGGCCCACCTTGCACAGCTGTTCAACCGGCCGGGCCATACCCTCGTCGACCACTGCACCTATTTCCTCGCGTCCGACGGCGACCTGATGGAGGGCGTCTCGCACGAGGTCTGCTCCCTCGCCGGTCATCTGAAGCTCGGCCGGCTGATCGGGATCTACGACGACAACCGCATCACCATCGACGGGAAGACCGATCTCACGTTCTCGGACGATACGGCCAAGCGGTTCGAGAGCTACGGCTGGCACGTGGAGCGCGTGGCGGACGGCAACGACCTCGGTGCGCTCGACGCGGCGCTCGCCGCGGCCCGGCGCGTCGCGGACCGGCCGTCGCTGGTCATCGCGCGCACCCACATCGCGTACGGCAGCCCGCACAAGCAGGACACGCCCGAGGCCCACGGCGCCCCGCTCGGCGAGGACGAGGTGAAGCTCACGAAGCAGCGGCTCGGCTGGCCCAGCCTCGAGCCGTTTCACGTCCCTGCGGAAGCGCTCGCGCACTGGCGGCTCGCCCGGGAGCGCGGTGCCCGGCTCGAAGCCGAGTGGTCGAAGAAATATGACGCGTACCGGCAGGCGTACCCGGCGCTCGCAGCGGAGCTCGAGCGCCGGCTCGCCGGCCGCCTGGCCGACGGCTGGGACGAGGCACTCCCGACGTTTGCACCCGGCGAGGCCCAGGCGACGCGCGTCGCGTCGGGAAGGGTGCTGAACGCCATCGCGCCGAAGCTCCCCGAGCTCATCGGCGGGTCGGCGGATCTCGCGACGTCGACGAACGTGGTCTTCAAGAACGGGGGCGACGTCGCGGCGGGCACCTGGGGCGCCCGCAACGTCCATTTCGGCGTGCGCGAGCACGGCATGGGGGCGATCCTGAACGGCCTCGCCCTGCACGGAGGCGTGCGGCCCGTCGGATCGACGTTCCTCATTTTCTCCGACTACATGCGGCCGCCCATCCGCCTCGCGGCGCTGTGCGGCCTGCCGGTGATCTACGTCTTCACACACGACTCCATCGGCCTCGGCGAGGACGGTCCCACGCATCAGCCGATCGAGCAGCTCGCCGCCCTGCGCGCCATCCCCAATCTCGTCGTCATCCGCCCGGCGGACGCGACCGAGACCGTGGAAGCGTGTCGCCTGGCGATCCTGTCCCAGAGCGGCCCGGTCGCGCTGGTGCTGACCCGTCAGAAAGTCCCGGTGATCGACCGCGCGACATACGCCCCCGCGAACGGGCTGCGGCTCGGCGGCTACGTGCTCGCGGACGTGCGGGGTGCGAAGCCGGCGATCGTCCTGCTGGCGAGCGGGTCGGAAGTCGAGCTCGCGCTCGGTGCGTACGAGCGCCTCACCGCCGAGGGGATCGCCGCGCGCGTCGTGAGCGTGCCGTCGATGGAGCTGTTCGCGCGGCAGCCCCAGGAATACCGCGATGCAGTCCTGCCGCCCACGGTGGCTGCGCGGCTCGCCGTCGAAGCCGCCGCGCCGCAGCCGTGGTACCGCTGGGTCGGGGACCACGGGGCGGTGCTGGGCATCGAGCGGTTCGGGGCCTCGGCGCCCTATCAGCGGATCTACCAGGAATTCGGGCTGACGGTCGAGAACGTGGTGAGGAGAGCCAAAGAGCTGTTGCGCCGCTAAACGCGGAAGTGGGAACGCGGAACGCGGAACACCTGTTCCGACTTCCGCGTTCCGAGTTCCGCGTTATCGACCGAGCCGCTCCAGCACCGTTTTCGCCGCCTCCCGCCCCGACCTCACGCACGCCGATACCCCCGCACCATCGAAGCCGGCTCCCGCGATCGCGAGTGGCGCGAGTCGGGCGAGCCGCTCCCGGACCGCCGCCACCCGCTCGGCGTGCCCGCGAGGGTAGCGCGGCAGCCCCCGCGTCCAGTGGAAGGCGCGGCTCCAGACCGGAGCCCTCTCGATACCCAGGATGGCCGCGAGCTCGGCGTGCGCGATCGCGCCGGGATCGCCGTCCACGGCGCCGAAGAACGCGCGCAGCAGGGCATAGCCCTCCGGCGCCCGGTTCGGGTACTTCCGCCACGCGTACGTGCAAGCACGCACGACGGCGCGCGAATCCGGCGCCGCAACGAAGCCCGTCCCCTCGAGCGTGCGCGGCACCTGGTCGGCCCGATAGGCGAGCGACACGGTGACGCTCGGAGCGTAGACGACCGTGTCGAGGGGGCGCGCCGCCGACACGCCCAGGCCGGCGAGCAGGCGTGCCGCCACCCAGGCCGGCACTGCGAGGATGACTCCCTCCGCATCGAGCGACGAGCCGCCCGTGAACGAGAGCCGCCAGCCACGCGCCGCCCGCGTGACCGCGGTAACACCTTGCGTCGTGCGTAGACGCGGGGGTGAAGAGAGGCAGGCGACGAGTGCATCCACGATGTCCGCCATCCCTGCGGCGAAGCTCCGGAACGCGCTTTGTAGGGGGTTTGCCTGAATCCCCAGTAGCTCGGCGGCCTTCCCTTCCGCCAGCGGCTCCAGCCCCCGTCCCGTCCACACGGTCGCTCCGCGCGCGACCTGGTCCACCAGCCGCTCCCCGATGCCGACCTCGCGCGCCAGCTCCTGAATGTCCGGCTCGGCGGCGAGGAAGCCGTCGGGCCCGCCTTCCACGATGAACCCGTCACGCCGCTCGGTGACGATCATCCCGCCGGGCTGCCGTCCCGCGTCGAGCACGACCACGTCGACACCCGCATGATTCAGCTCCCAGCCGGCGGACAGGCCCGCCAGCCCGGCACCCACGACAGCCACCGTCATGCCCAGGCACGCCCCGTCGCGGTGTTGCGTGCGATCTCCGCGAGCGCGCCCACGAGCAGCGGATCGTCGTTCAAGGACGCGGTGCGCTCGAGCCGGACGCCGAGCCGCCCGGCGAGCTCGCGATACACCACGTCGACGTCGTACAGCACCTCGACGTGGTCACACACGAACCCGATGGGCACGATGAGGAACGCCCGATGCCCCTGGCCGGCGAGCTCGGTCATGACCGCGCCCGCCTCGGGCCCGAGCCAGGGTTCGGGCGTGGCCCCGGCGCTTTGAAAGGCGAGCCGCCAGCTCGCGAGCCCGACTCGCTTGGCGACCGCCGCGGCGCTCGCCCGCAGCTCGTCGGGGTAGGGATCGCCGGTCGCGAGGATCCGCTCGGGCAGGCTGTGGGCCGTGAACAGGACCTGGACCGATCCGGGCGTCGGGAATCGCTCCAGCGCTCGGGCGACCCGTCCGGCCACGGCGTCGAGGAACTGGGGGTGGTCACCCCAGCTTCGCACCAGCGCCGGCTCGAGCCTGCCGGCGGCGGCATCGACTAGCTGCTTCTCGTAGGCCCCGACGGACATCGCCGAGTAGTGCGGCGCGAGCACGAGCCCCACCAGGCGCCGGTGGCCGTGCGCGACGATGTGCTCGACCACATCGCGGATGTAGGGATGCCAGTGACGCATTCCGACGTAGACCGCGAACCGCTCGTCCAGCGCCCGGCGCACGCCCGCCGCCTGCGCCTCGGTGAGCTCCCGAATCGGCGAGCGGCCGCCGATCCGCGCGTAGCGCTGCCTGATCTCCTCCACGAACTCGGGCGCGGTGGGCCGGCCGCCCCGCACGTCCCGGAGGTACGGCTCGACGTCGTCGAGGTTTTCCGGGCCGCCGTACGCCATCAGCAGCACGGCGATGCGCTCAGCCGCCATGCACCCACTCCACCACCGCCTGCAGGGCCTCGACGGGCGTCTCGGGGAGAACGCCGTGCCCCAGGTTGAAGATGTGCCCGGGCCTCCCGGCGGCGCGGACGAGCACGTCCCGCACCTGACGCTCGAGCTCCGGCCGCGGCGCCAGCAGCGCGACCGGATCGAGGTTGCCCTGAATGGCGCGGGAAGGAGAGGTCCCGATCCGCTCCCACGCGACGTCGAGCGGGACGCGCCAGTCGACGCCGATCACGTCGCCGCCCGCCCGCGCGAAATCCACGAGCAGCGTGGCCGTGTCCGTCCCGAAGTGGATCACCGGCACGCCGCTCGCGCCCGCGAGCTCGAGTGCGCGCTGGCTGTGCGGAAACACGTACGTCGCGTAGTCGGCCGGCGACAGGCAGCCGACCCAGCTGTCGAACAGCTGCAGGGCCCTCGCGCCGGCGCGGGCCTGGGCCGCGAGGTAGCCGCCCACGAGCTCGGCGAACCGCTGCATCAGTTCGTGCCAGGCGCGCGGCTCGCTGTACATGAAGCGCTTGGTCAGCGTGAAGGTGCGAGTCGCGCCGCCCTCGATCGCATAGCTCGCCAACGTGAACGGCGCTCCCGCGAACCCGATGAGCGGCACTTGCGGGGGTAGCGCCTCGGCCGCGACCCGCGCCGCCTCCATCACGTACGCGAGGTCGGTCGCGGGATCCACGGGCGGCAGGTCGAGCACCTGGCCCGTCTCCCGGATCGGTCGCGTGATCTGCGGCCCTTCCCCCGCCGCGAAGGAGAGCCCCAGTCCCAGCGGCTCGAACGGCAGCAGGATGTCGGCGAACAGGATGGCGGCGTCGACGCCCAGCCGCTCGACCGGCTGCAGCGTGACCTGCGCGGCCAACTCGGGCTTGTGGCACATCTCGAGCAGCGAGTACCGCTGCCGCAGCGCGCGGTACTCCGGCAGGTAGCGACCGGCCTGGCGCATGAACCACACCGGCGTGACGTCGGTGGGCTCGGAGCGACAGGCCTTCAGGAAACGGCTGTCGTCAGGAGTGCGGGGCAACCGTCGGCTCGCGCGCCTCGGCTGGAGCGGGGGTGGGTGGGGGGGCGATGAGGACCGTATCCCCCTCGAGCTTCACTCGGTAGGCAACGACCGGAAGCGACGGGGGACCCCCCAAGACCTGGCCCGTCTCGAGCGAGAACACGCCCTCGTGCCAGGGGCAGGTGACGGTGCAGCGCGCCGGATCGACGGTCCCCTCCGAGAGGCTCGCGCGTGCGTGGGTACAGCGGTTCGCGATGGCGTACACCGTGCCGCGCACATTGAAGAGCGCCACCGCGTCGCCGCCCGCATACACCCGGCGGCTCGTCCCCGCCGGCAGATCGGCGAGCGCCGCCACGGGTGTGTACCCATCGGCCCGCGTGGGCCGGCGCGAGGCCGCCTGCGCGGCTCCCGCGCCCCCCAACGTGTCGAGCATGTCCCAGAGCGACATCTGCACGCACGTGAAGGTGGGCGTGTCCCGCAGCGTATACGAGGATGCCTGGCTCTCGCGCAGCTCCATCACCAGGTCGAGGAAGTCGGCCGGATTGTCGCCCTCGAACGCCACGATGAACTCCTGGTCGTCGAGCCCGTAGGAATACGTGGTGTTCAGGCGGATGGACGGGTACTTCCTCCCGATCCGCACGTGCTCGTCCATCATGGTCTGGCGCTCGGGCTTCGGGAGCATGTACCACGCCCTCGCCTTCACGAACGGGTACACGAACAGGTAGCGGGCCTCACTCGGCCGGATGACGAGGCGCGACGGCTGGCTCGGGTCCTCCGGGAACTCGTAGATCGAGCGCCGGGTCATCGCGAGGTAGCTGTAGGGGCTCGCGAGATACGCGCCCAGATCGGTGCGATTGAGCGCGGTCTGCAGGGCCACCAGCGCGTCGAGGTTCTCGGCCACCTGCCAGAGAAGAACGTCGCAGTCACCCCGGATCCCGACCAGGCCGTAGGGGCGAAGCAGCAGCCGGCCCGCGAAGCTCTCGATGATCTGACCGAACTCGATCTTCGAGCTCGCCTGGCGCTCGGCGGACAGCCGCCGCCACGCGCTGTCGAGCTTGTAGAAAGCGAAGCGAACGACTTGACGTTTCTCGGCGGGCTTGGAACTCATGCGAGAAATCTAATCAGGCCGGCCCGTCTGTTCCGCGTTCCGAGTTCCGCGCTGCTCCCTGAGGATCTTCTTCACCACCAAGACGCCGATCGTCCCGAAGATGATCACCGGCGTGAGCGCCAGCAGCACGGCGGCCCAGAAATAGACGAGCTCCAGTGCGGAGTCGTCCCCGTGCAGCAGCACCAGCACGGCGGGAATGATCATCGGCCGAGGAATCGGTTCAAGTGCCGCAGGTAATACGCGAGCGCCGCTGCGGCGACCGCGAACGCGAACCCCGTAATCAGCATCAGTGCCTCACCCGACTGCCGGTAGCTCCAGCCCGCCCACACCGCGAACCCCGCGCAGAAGGCGATCGCGGTCGCGATCAGCAGGCGGTGAAAGGGGATCACACGACCTTGTCCAGCACCATCAGCGTGAGCAGCGCCGGGAGGTAGACGATCGAGACCAGGAACACGCGCCATGCGCGCGCGGTGGTGGCGGTCCGGGTCATCGTACCCGACACGCCCGCGTACGCGAGGCCGAGCGCGAGCGCACCGAAGAAGTACAGTGCACCCGTCACGCCCAGGAGGGTCGGCAAGAGGCTCACCGGCACGAGCGCCATGGCGTAGAGCAAGGCCATGCGACCGGTGTGACGGCCGTCGGGGTCCGAGACCGACAGCATCGCGAGGCCGCCGCGCCGGTAGTCCTCCCGATAGATCCACGCGAGCGCCAGGAAATGGGGCAGTTGCCACAGGAACAGGATCCAAAACAGGGCTGCGACGGCCGGTCCCATCGCGCCCCCGGCCGCGGTCCATCCCCCCACGATGGGAAGTGCGCCCGGCACGGCCCCGATCAGCGTGTTGAGGCTCGTCTTCCGCTTGAGCGGGGTGTAGAGCAGCACGTAGCTCGCGAGGGTCAGCGCGGCGAGCCCGGCGGTGAGCAGGTTCACTTCGAGCGCCAGGTACAGGACGCCGGCGACCGAGATGACGCCGGCGAACAGCGCCGCGGCGCGCGGGGTGAGGCGCCCCGAGGGCAGCGGCCGCCGCTCGGTGCGCCGCATGCGCGCGTCGACGTCGCGCTCGCGCACCTGGTTGAAGGCGTTGGTCCCCGCCGCCACCAGCGCCACCCCGATCAGCGTCCGCACCAGCAGCCCGACGTCCACGCCGTCGCGCGAGCCGAGATAAAATCCCGCCGCCGCGGTGAGCAGCACCAGCTGCGTAATGCGCGGCTTCGTGAGCTCGAGGTACGCTACCAGATGTGCTCCGACATCCCCGCCAGGATGAAGATCACGGCGAGCGGCAGCGGAATGATCGCCATGATCCGCAGGTTCCAGCGCTCGAACTTCAGATGCATGAAGAACAGCCCGACCAGCGCCGCCTTCCACACCGCCAGGAACAGGAGCAACACAAGCTTCAGGTTGCGCGAGATCGGCAGCTCGAAGGCGAGCGCCAGCTCGGCGGCCGTGAGGACCGCCAGATACACCCAGATGAGGATGTAGTTGGGACGCTTGTGTGCGGTCTCCATAGCCCCTCAGATCAGGTAGACGATGGTGAACAGGATGATCCACACCAGGTCGACGAAGTGCCAGTACAGGCCGACCGTTTCGATGCCCCCGTAGTCCTGCTTGGAGTACTTGCCCGGCAGCGCCTTCGTCAAGTACAGGTACGTCATCGAGATTACGCCGCACGTGACGTGGAAGCCGTGGAAGCCCGTCATCGTGAAGAACGTGGAGCCGTACAGGCCCATCGTGGCCGCGGGCAGCGTCCCCTTCGCCACCAGCTCCGCCAGCTCGCTCCCCTCCCGCACGCCGCTCGGCACGAAGCCGTGCTCAACCAGATGGATGTACTCGTAGACCTGGATGCCGACGAACGTGGCGCCGCCCAGAATGGTCATCAGCAGCCAGAAGCGCATCTTCTTCGGGTCGCCGTCCTGAATCGCCGCGTACGCTTTGACCATCGACACGCTCGAGCAGATCAGCAGGAACGTGTTGAAGGCGGTGATCTTGATGTTGAGCACGATCCCCGGCTTGGCCCACTCGCCCGTGGCCCCGAACCGGAGGATGACGTAGGTCCCGATCAGGGCTGCGAAGAACATGACCTCCGAGGCGAGGAACACCCACATCCCGAGCTTCTTGTTGTAGACGTCGAGCCCCCGCTCGGCCGGGTACGGGGGCAGCATCTGATCGACGGTGGCGGCTGCGTGCGTCATCGGTCGTCCCCTCTCCCTCGGTCAGTGGCCCGGGACCGGCGCGCGGGCCGGCTCACGGTCGGTGGGCAGCTTGATGTACTGGGGCAGGTAGTCCTCGGTCGCCTGCGGCGAGCTGAACTCGTAGGGACCCCGGTACACCGTCGGCACCGTCTCCCAATTGCCGTGCGGCGCGGGGCTCGGCAACGACCACTCGAGCCCGTTGTCCTCCCACGGGTTCTGAGGCGCCTTCTTTCCCTTGAAGAGGCTCCACCAGAAGTTCACGAAGAAGATCAACTGGGTCGCGAACAGCAGGAACGCGCTGATCGAGATGAACACCCTCATCGGCTGGTAGGGCTGCAAGAAGGTGTACTGATTCGGGTCGTACAGCCGTCGCATCTCCCCGGCCATCCCCGTGATGTGCATCGGGAAAAACGTGCAATTATAAAAGATGAATGTGAGCCAGAAGTGCACCTTGCCCCACGGCTCGCTCATCATCCGGCCGAACATCTTCGGGTACCAGTACACGATCGCGCCGAACAGCGCGAACAGGCTGCCGCCGAACAGCACGTAGTGCAGGTGGGCCACGATGAAGTAGGTGTCGTGGATTTGCATGTCCACCGGCGTCGCCGCCATGAAGATCCCCGACAATCCGCCGATCGCGAACATCGCGACGAACGCTACCGCGTGCAACATAGGCACATGGAAGCGGATGTTGCCCCGCCACATCGTCCCCATCCAATTGAATACCTTCACCGCAGAGGGGACGGCGATCACGAGCGTCGACACCATAAAGGACGACCCGAGCGTGGGGTTCATCCCGCTCACGAACATGTGGTGGCCCCACACGATCCAGCCGAGGAACGCGATCGCCACGATCGCGAATACCATCGAGTGATAGCCGAAGATCGGCTTACGGCTGCCGTTGGAGATGATATCGGACACCATCCCCATCGCCGGCAGGATCAGGATGTAGACCTCGGGGTGCCCGAAGAACCAGAACAGGTGCTGCCACAGGAGCGCCTGCCCGCCGGCCGCCGGATCGAAGAAGTGCGTGCCGATGATCTGATCGAACAGCAGCATGATCGCCGCGCCCGACAGCACCGGCAGAGCCAGGAGACCCAGAATGGCCGTGATGAACAGGGACCACACCGACAGCGGCAGGCGGAACCACGTCATGCCCGGGGCGCGGTTGTTGATGATCGTGGTGATGTAGTTCAAGGAGCCCAGGATGGACGACAGTCCGACCAAAATGATCGAGACCGACCAGAGCTCCTGCCCGAACGACGCCCCCGAGTAGTCGTGCCGGGCCGACAGCGGCGCGTACATGGTCCACCCGGCGCGTGCCGCGCCGTCCGGGACGAACAGACTCGAGAGCATCACGAGCCCGGCCGCGAAGAACGACCAGAACGACCACATGTTGATGCGCGGGAACGCCATGTCGTGCGTCCCGATCTTGAGCGGGATCAGGAAGTTCGCGAACACACCCACGAGCAGCGGCATGATGGCGAAGAACACCATGAACGTGCCGTGCATCGTGACCAGCTGGATGTAGTACTCGGGGAGGATCACGCCCCCCGGCGCCATGGTCTCGGGCAGGATCCCGCCGCCGGGCATGGGCTGCCCGGGAAAGCCGAGCTGCCAGCGCATCTGCATCGCCAGGAGTCCGCCCACCAGCAGGAAGAACAAGCTGACGAACAGGAACTGGATCCCGATGATCTTATGGTCGGTCGAGAAGATGTACTTCCGGATGAAGCTCCGGTCGTCATGATGGGCGGGTGTCCGGTGCGCCGTCGCGGCAACGGTCGTCATGGCGAAGCCTCCTGAGCAGCCTGCTTCATCCAGGCGTCGTAGTCCTCCTGAGTGTGCACGGTCACCTGGGCGCGCATGCGGTAGTGCCCCAACCCGCACAGCTGGGAGCAGCCGAGCTCGTACGTCCCGGGAACGGTCGCTTGGAACCAGGCCTTGATGTCCATGCCCGGAACCACGTCCTGCCTCACGCGGAACTGCGGCACGTAAAACGAATGAATCACGTCTTCGGACGAGAGCTGCATCACGACCGGCCGGCCCACGGGCAGGTGGAGCTGGTTGCGTACCGTGAAGTCGTCCGCGGTGCCGAGCTTGCCGTCAGCTCCGGGATAGGTGATCTGCCACTCGAACTGCTTGGCGTGGATCCCGATCGGGTAGGCGTTAGGCGGAATGCTGTTGCGCCCTTTCATCTGGACCCAGTAATGGTTGCTGATGAGACCGAGCGCCACCATGGTGACCGCAGGGATCGTCGTCCAGATCACTTCCGCCCGCGTATTCCCGTGGGTGTAGAAGGCCTTCCGGCCCGGGCGCGCCCGGTACTTCACAATGAACCAGATCAACCCGACCTCGACCAGCACGAATGCAATGCCGGTGATGATCAGGATCGCCAGGAACAGGCCGTCAATCGGTCCGGTGAATGTCGAAGCCTTGAGCGGCAGCCACCAATGCATGGGGCGTTCTCCTCCTTGGTCAGTTCACTTGGCCGCAAAGCTGAAGTCCGCCGTCTTGGTCTCGCTTCCCGCCACCGTCACGCTGGCGGTCTGCGTGCCGTACTTCTCATGCCACGCCTCGATCGTGTACGTGCCGGGCGGCAGGCCTTTGAGGCTGAAGCTCCCGTCCGCCCCGCTCACGCCGAAGAACGGATGCGGCAACACGCCCAGCCAGGCGTGCATCCAGCCGTGCACGTTGCACTCGAGCGGCACCATCACTTCAGGCGCCGTGAACGTGCGCTCCGACACCATGTTCGTCGGCTGGCTGATGTTGAAGGGTCGATTCTTCACACCCTTCGCCTTGATGTTGTGCAGGATCCCGTCGGAGTTCTTGATGGCGAGCTTCTGACCCACCAGAATGCCGAGCACGTGGGGATGGTAGCGACACCCGTCCTGGTCGAGCGTGACGTCTCCCGAGGGCGCCGGCGCCTGGTAGCTCGCGGGCAGACCCGTCTTCACGTAGACGAACACGTTGGCGAGGGTGCCGTTCGCGTTCACCACCACGGTCTCGTCGGTGGGTACGCCCTGGTATTTCGCCTTGCACTTGGGCTCCTCGGTCATGTCGATCTTCGGCATCGGTGGCTTGGTGCCGCTGAACTTCACCTTGCCGCTGATGGTCCCGCCGCCTTGCTCGGGTCGGGGGGGTTGGTGGGTCCACGCCGCGAGGGCCAGCGCCAGCACCGTACCCGTCGCCGCCATCGCTCCAAGCTTCCGCATCCTGCCTCCTCGATGAGAGTCCCGCCCGCTATACCCCTGCACGCGCCGCGCCGCGCCGTTGGGCCCGCCGTACGACCACGAGCCCGAGGCAGAGCGTGACGACCATCGCCAGCACCGGAGAAATGAACACGCCCGGCGGCGTCGGTCGGTCGAGCGCCAGGAAGTACCAGGTGCTCACCGCCATGCGCGAGCCGTGTTCCCCGCTGGAACCGTCCCAGGCGAAGAAGGCCATCGGAATCGCCCGGCCAGGCTCAAGCTGAACTTCGTTGGCAGTATCGGGCGTCGCAAGGGCGCGCGTGAATACCAGCCTCCATTCGCCGTGATCGAAGCTCGCCTGGTCCGCCAGCGCGCCGGGGAGCGTGTCGAACCGCTCGATGCCCCGGGCCAGGCCCGCGACGCTCTTGCGGGGGCGGCTCGTCCAGCGCCACTGGTACACCGCGTCGGTCTCGCTTCCCATCAAGAAGTAGGGCCGCTCCATGCCGTCCGGGATGTGGCGGGGAAATTGCACTGCCAGCTGGTCGGGCCAGGGCTCCGCCCGGAGGGGCGGCGCGGAGTCGTCGCCGGCAACGGTCTCGAGGATGCGCTGCTCGAGCTTGAGCCACGCCGTGTCGGGGCTCTGAGTGCGATCATCCCAGCTCACCCGCAGCGCCACCGTCTTGCCGTCGTGTACCGCCTGCACCCACACACCGGACACCGCCGGCGCGAACCAGCGTGCCTTCCGGATCACCTGCCCCACGAGCGGGAACCAGTAGCGGCTCACCCGCGCCCACACGGTGTCGTCCGGCGAGACCGGCACCGTGCCGGCGATCTGCGGGGCATGAATGACGTCTCGCACCTCGGGCGCTCCCGGCGGCGAGAGCGAACGCACGTATTGCGCGAGCCGCCACAGCTGCTCGTCGGTCAGGAACTTCTGGTCGATCAGGTCCGAGAACGAGGGCATCGGCGTGCCGTCGAGCCCGGTGCGCAGGCGATCGTAGATGTCCGCCGCGCTGCCTCCGCCGCGAAACCGCCAGTTCTGATGCAGGTCCGCCGCGAAGATCGGATAGCCGGCGTCGTCCTTGAGCGTGGGCGCGGACGGCCCGTCTCCCCGCCCCTGGTCGCCGTGACACTTGCGACACCCGATGGAATCGTAGAACTGGCGCCCGGTCTCGAGCGCCGCCGCAGCGCTCCCGCCGCTCGGCTCGCTCGAGAATTTGAGCGCCGCCACGTGCTGGCTCGTGTCCGCGAAGAACGAGGAGAACGTCTTGATGTACGCCGCCACGTCGCGCCGCTCCCCGTCCGACAGACGTCCCTTCCACGCCGGCATCGCGCTCCCCGGCAGCCCCTCGTCGATCGCCCGCATTAGGTCGGCGTCGGTGGGCAGCTGGCCCGAGGCCGTGCTGCGGATCTTGTAGATCGCGCCCGTGAAGTTGCGGGGCCGGGGGAGCATGTGCGCGGCCGAGGGGCCGTCGCCGGCGCCGCCATCGCCGTGGCAGCCGGCGCACCACTTCACATAGACCGCCTTCCCTTTCGTGGTGTCCTGCAGCGGGAAAGGGGAATGGGGAATGGGGAATGGCGCGGCTCGCAGCGCGAGCAGGAGAAGGCCGCTAATCATCCACCTTTCCCCTTTCCCGTTTCCCCTTTCCCGGTTTCTGTCTCCCACGTCCTCGGCTTCCATCCCGTTTGATCGTACAGGAACAGAATTACCGACCAGATCTCCCGCTCCGTTAGGAAGTCTTCCCATACCGGCATGGCCGAGTTCCAGGGCGTGCCCTCGCGCGGCAGTCCAGGCCCGCCCTTGGCGACGCGCCAGAACACGAAGCTCTCGGTGAGCTGCGCGATCGTGCCGTTGTCCTGGAAGTTGGCGGGGAGCGGGTTGAAGCCGGGCGCGAAGTGTCCCTGGCCGTCGAGGTGGTCGCCGTGGCAGGGGAGACAGTTCTGGTAGTAGACGCGCTTGCCCTCAGCCAGGTACGCCGCGAGCGAGTCGGAGTAGCGCCGCAGCGGGTTCTCGAGTCCCGTGAGCGTAATCGTCTTGCCCCGGAAGGTGATCTCGGCGGGCGGCGCGGGATGGATCGAACGCAGGTTCGGCGGCGCCGCGACGGTCGTCTTGACCTGGCCGTACGCGACCAGGCCCACCAGCGCGGTCACCCCTGCGACCACGGCGGCGCGTACTACCTTGAGCCGCGGCTCGACCAGGACGGCCTGGATCGGCTCTTTGAAGTGACGCCAGCGCTCTTCGTTGTCGCTCACGTAGATGAGCACGCCGACGAGCACCGTGACCATATACTGCAGCACGACGCTCTTCGGGACGATGGCGCTGCGCGGCAGAACCGGCACAACCCATACGACCACGACGTAGGCAAGGAGGAGGATGCCCACCGCCTGCCAGAACGGGTGCTCGGCGTAGCGCCGGATCGCGGGGCGAAGAGGGGCGCTCATTTGTGCGCCGCCAGATACTGCACCAGCGCTTCGAGCTGCACGCCGTTCATCATGGTGCCGAAGGTCTTGGGCATGATCCCCGCGAGCTTCTCGTAGCCTTTCGTAACCGACGACGCGGGGTCGAGGATCTTCTTCCGAATCGACTCCGCGTCGCGCCGTGAGCCGACGTGCGTGAGATCGGGCGCGATCACCTGGCCCTGCCCGTCGAGCTTGTGGCAGGCGAGGCACCCGGCGGCCTGGATGATGGCCTTCGGATCGGTGCTGCCGCCCGCAAAGACAGCGCCACCCCCTCCCCCACTCCCCCCAGGGGAGGTTGGGGAGGTTGGGGAGGTCGTTGGGATATCGGACGCTGTCACGTCGACCGTGCCGCCCTGCGATTCCAGGAACGCGATCACGGACCAGACCTGCGCGGGCGAGAGCTGCTTCGTCATCACGGGCATGATCGGCTGGTAGCCGGAGACGACGTACGCCGTCGGGTTGTCGAGCGACTCGTACAGGTATTGCTTGCAGGTCTTGCCGGGCTCCCGCTTGGCGCAGCGGGCCCCGACCGTCCCCTGGCCCTTTTCGTCCGTGAGAAGATTCGGCGCACGCTCGCCGAGTCCGTGGCAGGTGGTGCAGCCGCCGATGCCGGTGTAGACCTTCTCGCCCGCGGCGACGAGCTGCTCCGGCGTGACGTTGGCGCCGAGGGTGAGCGCCTGCGGCACCTCGGACTGCACCTGCGGAATTTTGTTGGCGATGAGGGTATAGAGCGCCAGGGTCCCGAGGACGATCCCGACGATCTTCGCGTTAGTGGCCCACATGCCGGGCCCCCTTCTCGTCTGCACCCGTCGCCACGAAGGTGGATTTCTCGGCGAGCCCGCCGAGCCAGAACACGAACGCCACGAGCGAGAGGAAGATCAGCACGCACAGACTGATCATCTTCGAGGCGTAGCCCAGCGCGGGGGTGGCGGCGTACTTGCTCGTGTCCTGCATGACCTGCCACACGTGCCAGTACTGACGGATCCCGGAGCGCGCGAACCCCATCAGGCCCATCAACCAGGTGAACGTGACCGCCAGGATGAACAACGCGTACTGGGACCGCGGCGGCATTCTCCCCCAGCGGATCGCGCCCAGCGATTGGGCGCCGCGCGCCATGAGGATGTCGATCACCGTGACGAAGACGATACAGGAGAGCACCGCCAGGACCTGATAGACACTGAACCCGATCCGCACGATCGCTTCGACGAAGTAGCCGCGGATGCCGTAGAACAGCACGACCCCTGCCGCGACGGCGAACATCGCCCCCTGGATGATGGTTCCCGCGCGCGCCCACGGCACGACGGGCCGCGTGTTCGCTCGGCGGTACAGGAGGAACGACAGGAACGTGGTGAGGATCATCAGGTTCACGGCGGTGTTCTTGGCGCTCATCACGCCCAGCGCGCCCAAGAACGGGTGATGCGAGCCGCCCATCGCGGCGAGCTCCTTCGAGTCCGCGATCATGGTGTGGGGCGTGCCCCACACGATGGCGCCTACCACCAGTACGATCAGCAGGTACTTCGTGTAGGGCCGGAAGCGCTCGGCGCCTGGAATGCGGCCCATGCCGATCCACAGATAGTAGTTCCCCGTCAGGAACAGCACGGCGATCAGAAACGCCTGGATCACCCACAGCCAGCTCATGAAGCCGCCCATCATGGTGATCCCCATCGACTGGTCGTACTGATAGATCTCGCGCCCCAGCCAGTAGCCGGCGAAGGGGAGCACGATGAGGGCCGACATCGCGATGAAGTTCCCGACATAGCCCATCCAGTCGTAATGGGCCCGCTCCTCCTCGGTGCGCGCCGCGAGGAAGCGGTAGCTCGCGTACGCTCCTACGATGGCGCCGCCGAACACGACGTTCGCGATGACCCGGTGCACGTTGATCGGCATCCACGTCGCGTTGGCGATGGCGTGCCACAGCTTGATCGTGGTCGGATCGGTGGTGGGCGTGATGTCCCGCGGTGGCGACATCATGTACGTGAGCCACGAATTCGCGATGAACATCACGATCGTGCCCCAGACGTTGAGCAGGATGCCGAGCGTCCAATGGCCGAGCTTCGCCCGTCCCTTCTTCCAGCGGTCCCAGCCGTAGTAATAGAGGTACAGCGTGAACGACTCGACGAAGAAGAGCGCTGCGTACAGCCACATCGACGGCGCGAAGATCGTGGTGAGGTAAGCCCAAAACCGGGGATACAGGGTCGAGAGGCCGAACACCAGCATCGCGCCCCAGATCGCCGTCGCGCTGTACGCCACGAGCAGGAGCCGGGTGAACTCCTTGCTCAGTCGGTCGTAGCGCTCGTCGCCGCCGAAGATGCCGATCGCCTCCGTGACCACGGCGAACATCGGCACACCCAGCACGAACGCCGCGAACATCAGGTGCACCTCGGCCGTGATCCACACGAACGCTCGCGCGCCGATCACCGGGAACTCGCCGTAGGCGTGGGTCGAGTCGGCGGCGGATTGCAGGACGAGCAGCAGGTGATCCGTCATCTGTCGTCCGTCATCGGTCGTCCGTTACGAAGAACGGCTTTCGCTTCGAAAAGTCGATCGGCATCGCGCTGCGCACTTCCGCGAGCAGCTCGGGCGTGACCTCGCGGCGTCCCTGGCGGCGCGCCCACGCTTCGACGCGCTGCATCACGACGCCGCGCACGAACGACGGGATGCGCGCCACGCGCTCCCGCGCGGCGGGACTCCACGCGAGCGCCGGCTGGAAGTCGTCGCCGTACGCGATCTCCCGCGCCGGCTCGAGCAGGGGCGTGTCGCCCGTCGGCTCGTACACGCACGACGGATCGGCGGCGAGCACGTCTCCCTCGAGCGCAAAGGCGCGCGCCCGGCACCCGCCGCACAGCGCGCGATACTCGCAGACCCCGCACTTGCCGCCCAGCGACCCCTCCCGCAACCGCCGGAACAGTGGCGCCGACCGCCAGATGTCTGCGAAGCTCTGCGCACGTAGGTCGCCCGCCACCTCCGGCAGGTAGGGGCAGGGGGTCAGCTGGCCATCGGGAGTGATACGACAGTACTGCGTGCCGCAGGGGCAGCGTGTCTGATAGTTCAAAACCGGAGACTCGGGGTCGCTCTGGTGCACGTGCCGCATGAAGTGCGGGGCGCACTTCGCGCGCACCAGCATGCGCCCGCGGTACGCCCGCTCCCACCGGGCCAGATCGGCGAGCACCGCTTCGTAGTCCGCCGGCGCCAGATCGGTGAGCGACGCCCCGCGCCCGGTCGAGACGAGGAAGTAGCAATTGAAGGACACGGCGCCCTGCTCGGCCGACCATTCGACCAGGCGCTCGAGCTCGGCGCGGTTTCCCTTGGTGACCGTCGTCTGGACGATGAAGTCGAGCCGGGCGGCGGAGAGCCGCGCGAGGGCGGCCTGCACGTCCGCGAGGGCTCCTCGGCCGTGGCGGAAGTTGTCGTGGTAGGACGGGCGCAGCGAATCGACGCTCACCGCCAACCCCTGGACGCCGGCCTGCTTGAGCGCCGCGATCCGGTCGTCGGAGAGCAGCGTCCCGTTCGTTCCCACGACGACGGTCGCCCCGTTGCCGGACGCGTAGCGCGCGATCTCGGTCAGATCCTCCCGCAATAACGGCTCGCCGCCGGACAGGATGAGCAGCGGCGCGGGGTTCACGCGGAGCAGCTGATCGACGATGGCGAGACACGCGGCCGTGTCGAGCTCCATGGCGGCGCTCTCGTACGGGCCCGCCGCGATGTAGCAGTGCGCGCACTCGAGGTTGCAGCGCCGGGTCAGATTCCACGCGACCACGTGGGGGACGTAGTCCACGTCAGTCCCCGGCTTGCTCGGCCAGCAGCCGCTCCATCGCGGTCTTCGCGTCCTCCGGCTTCACGGCCTTCAGGTCCACCGGGCACTTCCCCATCTGCGCTTCGATGTCCCGGATGGGACAACGCGTGATCCCCTGCGCCTTGGCGTCCTCGATGAAGGCCCGCATCTCGGGGCTCAGCGCGTCACGTCCCACCCCTTCAGCCTCCGCGCGGATTTGCTTCGCGCGCAGCTCCTGGAACATGACCATCATGGTGTCGACGTCGAACTCGTCGGCCGCGATCATCGCCTGCTTGTTCTCGTCCATCACGCCCGTGGTCACGCGCCAAATCTCGTGGCCCCTGGCGAAGCGCTCGACCGTGTTGCGCGCCAGCGGCCGGGCGATGAGGGGTACGAGCGCGAGGCGCTGCCAGGCTTCCTCGGTCCACACGATCGGGTCGGCCGCGGTGCGCGGACGGCGGCTCACGGCGCCCGTGATGGGGCACTTCACTTCAACTTCACGGGTTAGGGGTTGGGGGTCAGAATCGTTGCCTTGCACCTTTGTCCCTTTCATCTGCTCCTGCGCCTTCACTTCCGCGAGCGCGATCTCCTCCGCCGTGCCGATGCCCATGATGAGCTGCATGTGCGTGGGCAGGAGCTTCCGGATCGCCTCGTCGAGCCACTTGTTGGTGACCGTCGCCGGCTCTCCGTGAGTCTGCTCCAGCACGTACTCCTCGACCGCCCGCCGCGCGATCCCCTGCGCAAACAGCGGCACGCGGAGAATCCGCACTTCGGCCTCGGGCGCCCAGGGCAACCCCGCGACGCCGTCCTCCTCGATCCAGGGGATGTCCTCGGGCCGCACCCCCGTCGTCCCCGTGAGAAGCACGTTGCAAGGCGCAAGCCGCAAGAGGTTCTCGGCCTGGCTTCCGAGCTCCGTGCCTTCGATCCGATGGGCGCCGTGCCGCGCCAGCACCAGCAGCGACGGCTTGATCTCCTCGGCCCACTGCATGACCACCTGGAACGGCTTGCCGACGAGGATCTGCGTCTCGAGGGGGACGTCGGGGAACTCCTGGGCCATGACTTGAGCGCGCTTCAGGTTCGCCTGGCACAGCTTCAGGAGGCCCTTGTCGATGATGTTGTTGTGCAGCTCCTCCTGCTCCTCGAACTTGAAGACTTTGGAAGCTTGATAGGAGAGAACATCCTTAATGTTGTGAAACACGACGTGGTGGTACTCCACGTCGAACGCGCTGCACACGAACAGCGACCCGCCGAACGTCTGGGCCAGCTCGAGCGCCAGCCGCATCGCCCGATAGCTGTACGACGACCCGTCCACGCATACCAGGAACCGCCCGCCTGCGAACGGCCGGTCGTCCCGGATCAGGAGCAGGTCCTTCGCGATCCCGCGGAGCACGCGCGACACGACGCCGCCGAGCTGCGAGTACGGCTGACGGCCAAGCCCGTGCGCGCCGATCGCCAGTAGGTCGTACTGGCGGCCCGACGAGCCGACAAGCCGCGCGGCGGCGTCCTCGTCCTCGGCGACCAGGCGGCCGTTTGCGCCGACCTTCACGTCCGAGCGGACAGTCTCGCCGCCGTCGTAGCCCGTCGCGCGGTCCGGGTCGAACCCGATCAATCCCGGCAGCCGGCCCGCGCCGCGGTTCACCTCGTTCACGATCTCTTCGTAGTTGATGCCCTCGAGCAGCTGGCGCGTGAGCCGCACCCCCGCGGCGTCGCATCGCTTGCCGAGCTGGTCGAGGAAGCTGTCGGCGATGAGCTGCAGCCCCTTCTCGATCAGCTTGTCGTGGATCTTGCGCTGCTTCTTGATCTCGTCGGGTGTCTGGAACCTGGCCGGGAGGCCTGTCTCGAGCTGGCGGAAGCGAACGTCGTGGAGGCGGGCGGCGTAGACGTGATTGCCGGTGATGCGGCCCTCGGACCTGCGGCACAGCTCGATGGCCCGGTCGACGGCCCAGTCCGAATGCGTGGAGTTGTCGACCGGGACGAAGATCTCACGATACACCGGCACCTCCCCGTTAGAGCGGGGCGAGTATGTGAGCCACGAAACAGGCTGTCAAGTAAGCGGCGGCACTAGTTGCCTACCCTCTGAATCCCAGACGGTAATCGCATCCACGGGGCAGGCGTCGCACGCGCGCAGCAATCGCTCGCGCTCCACAGCCTCGGGCGCCACGAACACCGCCACGGTCTCTTCGTCCAGTTTGAAACCTTCGGGCGCCTCCTTCACGCAGTCCCCGAACCCGACGCACTGGTTGCGGTCGATCACGATCCGGAGCCCCCGCACCATCCGCTCGCTGCGACTCACATGCCCTCGAGCCCGAGCTCGCTCCGCGCCGTGTCCATCACGGCCGGCGTGATCTCGGCGATGCCCCGGTCCTTGGCGTAGTCGAGGTAAATCCTCTTGACCATGCCGCGCACGAATCCGGGCACGCGGGCCAAGCGCTCCTGCGCTTCAGGGGACCAGGCAGGCGAAGAGCCTTTCCCCTTTCCCGTTTCCCCTTTCCCGTCCTCGAAGGCGTCGTCCCGCCCCGTCGTCATCATTCCCCGCACCGTCTCCATCGGCTGCGGCGGGAGCGTAGTGCCTCCGATTTTCACGCCCAGAGACGCGACCAGCTGAGTCTCCATGGGGTTCGTGAGCAGTGCCACGACCCGGCCGCACGTCGGGCATCGAAACGCCGCCGCCAGCGTGCCGTCCCCCGGAAGGCGTCGCTCCTCGAACTGCATCTGCCGGTCGCATTCGACGCAGAGGAACTTCATAGTGTACTGCGAACGATGTCTTCCCACACGCCGTCGCCGGGATGGAACGGTATCCTCGCCAGCACCGGGATCCCGAACTCGGCGGCGAGATCGTCCGCGGCGCTGCCGGCGAACGGGCCGCCGACCATGTTCTCGACCACGCCGAGCGGCGTGGCCTTCAGGTCGCTGGCGGCGCGGAGCGCCCGGCGCACCGCGTCGCGCGACTCAGGCGTTGGGATGGTCACGGCGAGCACGGCGGGCGGCGCCGGCAAGAGCTCGGCAAGCTCCTGGAAACGCTGCACGCCGGGCGGGAGATCCACGAGCAGCTCATCGAGGGCGCCCCACGCCACGTCCGCGAGGAACTCCCGCAAGGTCGCGGCCTCGAGTGTCTCCCGCCATACGTGGCCCTCGGTCTCCGGCCCGCGGAACGCGAGCGGTCGACCGTCTTCGAGGAGCAGCGCCATGGAAAAGCATCGGACTCCCTCCGCGCTCACCGCAGGCTCGATGCCATCTTCATGCAACGTGCAACGTGCAATGGGGAGGCTGAGAAGGGCGGGGATGGTCGGCCCGTTAAAATCCGCATCGAGGACGCCGGTGGCTCGTCCTGACCGCGCCAGTCCCCGGGCGAGGCCGGCGGTCACGAAGCTCTTCCCCACACCGCCCTTGCCGCTCAACACCGCCACCACGCGCCGGACGCCGGCGAGCCGGTCGGCTACACGGCGCCGCTGGGCGGTGATCTGCCCGGGCAGATCGGAGCGATCACGCTCGGTCAGCTCGTGGTACGTTCGGATGTTGAGGGGCATTAAGGGAAAGATGAGCGGGGGCGCTCGTTTCCGCGAGTGAACTCGCGGCTTGAGCCGCGGCACCAACAGAGGCTAGCTTCCCGGACGCGTATGATCGACGAGCTCAAGCAGAAGCTGCAGGCCGAGGTCGAACGCCTGAACCACGAGATCAACTTCGTCTTACCGAAGGAGATCGAGCGGGCGCGCGCGCATGGCGACCTGCGGGAGAACTCGGAGTACAAGGCGGCGCTCGAGCGCCAGCAATTCGTGACGTCGCGACTCTCTCACCTGCGGCTGCGGCTCTCCAAGCTGTCGGGTGTGCGGGAATCCGACATCCCGCGCGACCGCGTCGGGTTCGGGTCCCGGGTTACGGTCCAGGACCTCGACACGAAGAGAAAAGAGACGTACGCGCTGACGCTCGGAGAGTTCATCGAGGGCGACGACGACCCGGAGGAGCTCCCGGTGTCCATGGCGTCGCCCCTGGGCAAGTCGTTGCTCGGCGCCAAGGTCGGCCAGGCGGTGACGATCGCGCTGCCGGTGGGGAAGCGGCGGCTCAAGGTCGTAGAGCTCGAAACGGTCCACGACCTCGCGAGCTCGAAGTAGGGGGCGCGGCATGCTGCGCCCCTACTAGAGCAGCAGGTGGAACACCATCGGGCCCTTCGGGCTCGCCGAGCCGGCCCGCGGCTCGATGCTCATCGCCGCACCCATCACCCGCTCATCGGCCCCGGGCATCTGCAGGCCCATCACCATCGGCGTGTCCTGGTCCATCGGCATCACGGCCGCAGTCGTCATGCCCCGGTCGGTGATGAACCACAGCTGGTACGCCTGGTCACTCGCGTTCGGGGCGAGCCCGTCGCAGCGCACCAGCCAGCGGTGGCGCACGCTGTCGGCGAAGATCGTCACCGAGCCGACCCGGCCGCCGGTCGAGACGGGGATTTGGATGAGCCGCGTCGCGGGTCCGTGAATGAAGGTCGAGACGGTGTCCTCGAGCGCCTGAACCCGAGCCGCAAGACCGTCGCGCTCGACGGTGAGCTCGCCGATCGTGCGGTATGCCCACCACGCCTCCCACGCCCCCCACCCCACCGCTATCGTGATCATTGCCGCGGCCGCAAGCGTCAGCCCCACCCTCCGCCTCCGCCGCGCCAGCGCGCGCGCGAGCACCCGATCCTTGAGCTCGGGGCGCGGGGTTCGCGGAGACGCCAGCATGCCCAACCAGTCCATCATTCCATCCAATCCTTCAGGTGTTTCAAGCTCTCCGTCAACTTCTGGCGGGCCATGCGCAGGCGCGTCTTTACGGTCCCGAGCGGCTGGTCCAGCCGTCGGGCGATCTCCCGGTGCGACAAACCCTCGAAGTAGGACAGCACCACGACGCGCCGCTGGTCTTCGGACAGGGCTGCGAGCGCCGCGTGCACCTCGCGGTGCAGCGGCCACCCGGCCACCGCGGCCTCATGCGGCGCGGCCGGCGCTATGTCACTGGCCTCCACCGCCTGGGCCTGCTCCAGATGCGCCGACTTGCGCCACCACCGCCGCCGCCGACGCAGAACGTCGAGCGACCTGTTGCGTGCAATCGACAGTATCCAGGGCATCAGCGGCCCGCGCCCCGCGTCGTGCTGGTCGACACGGCGCCATAACTGCACAAACACGTCGCCCACTACCTCCTCCGCCTCGTCCTCGTCCTGCAGAATGCGAAACGCGAGACCCAGGATCCACGGCGCCGCGAGGTCGAACAGCTCCCCCAAGGCGCGCTCGTCCCCCCTTTGAGGCGCTGCTCGAGGGAGCGCTGGCGCTCTTGACTAAGACGTTTCGGATAGGTCACTTAGATTCGCATACTAGCAGCGAACCAGGGCGAATCCAGCCCCGGTCATGTATCTTGAGGGCTCGACCGCGGAGGTGGGATGTCGGTTCACTGCCAGGCTGACGACGAGCGGTTCTCGTTCGAAGCATTCACCCGTCACCCGTTCTTCACCGAAGTCAACCGGTGGATCGTGGAGCGGGTGATCGGCCCCGGCCGACGAAAGATCGTCGATCTCGGGTGCGGCCCCGGCGCGGTCACGAAGCTCATTCTCGAGCGCCTGGGCGGCGACGCGCGCAACGTGGAGGTGATCGGCATCGATCCTTCTCCGTCGGCACTCTCGAAGGCACGCGCGGCGATCCACTCCCAAGTGGTCAGGTTCATGGAGGGCAGCGCCGAATGGGTGTCCCGCATCGTCTCCTCCGCAGACGCCGTCGTGTTCCTCAATGCCATCCACCTCGTGCCCGACAAAGCACAAGTCATCGCCGAGATCCGCAAGACGTTGAACAAGGACGGTGTCTTTGCCTTCAACACGACCTTCTTCAACGGCGCGTACGTCGAGGGCACAGGGGCCTTCTGGCGCCGCTGGGTGGTCCGGGCGGTGCAGGTGCTGCGGGAGCGCGGTATTGAGGTGAAGCACTCGGACCATGCGGTTGCGCGACAATTCCTCACGCCCGAGGAGTACTCCGACCTGTGTGTGCAGGCGGGGTTCGCCCGGCCGTCCGTCGACTTGGTCAGGATCGAGATGCCGCCCGAGAGCATGCGAGACATTGGACGGTTCTCTCTCTTCATCGAAGGAGCGCTGCCAGGCGTGCCGCTCGAGGAGGGCTCCGCGGCGCTGGAGAAGGGGCTGGAGCGGGCGATGGACGAGACCGGTGTGTGCGGCGTGCCGCGTAACTGGTTGGAGTGCGTCGCCAGGGCACCCTAGGTCAGTCCGCCGGTTCGGTCAGAAACTCGAGTCGGGCGTGGGCCGCGCGCAGCGCCGCCTCTACCGCCTCCGACGTACCCCCACGCGCGAAGATGAAGCCCGGGTAGCGCGACCCTTCGGGCCACGGCACGAGTGTCTGGCCGGGGTGCGCAGTGATCTCCACGCTCTCGATCAGCGGCACGGCGCCTGCCGCTTTCACACCCCGCACGTCCCGCAGCACCCCCGCGCCCGGCACCGGAATCATCATCACCCCGGACGCCTGCCGCTCGCGCTCCACCGTCGGTAGCTCCATGTCCAGCGCGTGCCGGATGATGATCTCCTCGAGAGACAACGTTTCCCCTTTCCCCTTTCCCGTTTCCCCGGTGTCAAACCGTAACGCCCCGCTGCACCGCCCTCCGATCGGCCGCGCGGCGAGCTCGATCAGCCACGCCCCACGGTCGTTGTGGCGCACCTCGGCGTGGATCGGTCCTGCCCGGAGCCCGAGCGCGCCGACCGTCGCCTGCGCACACGCGGCGATGTCCTGCTGTGCCGTCCGCGCAAGGCGTGACGGCGTGACGTAGATCGTTTCCTCGAAGAACGGGCCGTCGAGCGGGTCGGGCTTGTCGAAGATCGCGAGCACCTGCAGCGCACCGTTGCTCACGAGCCCTTCAACGGCCACTTCGCGGCCCGGCACGAACTCTTCGACGAGAAGTGATCGAGATGCGGGATCCGCTTGCTCGAGGATTCTCTTTATGCGTTCGAACGCCGCCACGAATTCCCCCGGCGTGTCGGCGCGGATCACGCCGCGCGATGCAGACAGGCGCAACGGTTTCAGGACGCACGGGTACGTGGCACCGCGCGCAACCCGCTCCGGGTCCGCCGCGGTCGTCAGGAGCTCGAACCGGGGAACGGCGACACCCGCGGCGGCGAGCAGCTGCCGCTGCTGGTGCTTGTCGCGCGCCGCCGTGGCCGCCGCGACCGGATGTCCACGGAGCCCGAGCTCTTCCGCGATGGCGGCCGCGACCACGGCGGTGTCGTCGTCCACCGCGACGACGCCGTGCACGGGATGCGTCCGCGCGAACGCGCGGGCCTGTTCGGCTGCGTGCGCCGGGTCGGTGAAATCGAAGGTGACGAGTCCCGCGGGGTTGGCTCGCTCGAAGGTGCTCGGCTGCTCGGACGCGACGGTCACGGCGACGCCGAGTCGGCGAGCCGCTTCGACGAACGCGACCGTGCGGTAGGTCACGGTCGGCAACAGCAGCAGCAGTCGGGGTGAGCCGGGGCGCAGCATGCTGCGCCGTTACTTCTTTGCGGCGGCGAAGTAGGGGTTCGAGCCCGCGGCGTGGTCGGTGATGTCGACGATGCCCTTCACTTCCGGGACGTACTGCTGCAGCATGGCTTCGATGCCCTGGCGCAGGGTGACGTCTGCCATTCCGCACCCCTGACAGCCGCCGGCCATGCGGACCATGACGACGGCGTCCTGCACGTCGATCAGCTCCACCCGACCGCCGTGCCGGGCGACCATGGGATTCACCTGACTGTCGAACAGATCTGCGACGCGCTCGTACAACGCATCGTCCGCCGTCGCGCCCCCCGGCGTAGGGGTGGCGGCCGGCTTGGAGGCGACCGGTGGCTCGCCGCCCGCGAACGCGGCGCGGATGGCTTGGCCGACCGCCTTGCCCACCACGGGCCAGGGCGCGGGGCTGCGCTTCACCACCGTGACGAGGTTGCCCGACACGATGACCTCGCTCACGTCCGCCCCGGGGATGGCGAAGATCGCCTCGGCGAGCGGCGAGCCCCGCGCCTCGTCCGGCGTGGCGAACCGCCGCACGCCACCCACATGCAGCGGCTCGCTCACCAGAAACTTGCAGCGACCGTTGTCGATCGGCTCGGCGGTGATGCGGACGTCGGTGACGCTCATAATGGAAACTTAACCTGCCGCCCCCGACGACACCGGCACCGGCCGCATCTGCCGCGCCGCCTGCACCATGTTGCGGAGCGAGGGCAACGTCTCCTCCCAGCCGCGCGTCTTCAAGCCGCAGTCGGGGTTCACCCAGATCTGCCGGTCGTCGAGCACCTCCTGCATGCGCTTGAGCGCCTGCACGATCTCCGCGGTGCTCGGGACCCGGGGCGAGTGGATGTCGTAGACGCCCGGCCCGATCTCGCTGGGGTAGCGGTACTCCTTGAATCCCTCGAGCAGCTCCGACCCCGAGCGCGCGTTCTCGATCGAGACGACGTCCGCGTCCATCTTCTCGATCACGCGGATGACGTCGTTGAATTCGCTGTAGCACATGTGGGTGTGGATCTGGGTCGCATCCGACACGCCGGCGGTCGCCAGCCGGAAGGCGTTCACCGCCCACTCGAGATAACCCGGCCACTCGCCCCGGCGCAGCGGCAGACCCTCCCGCAGCGCGGGCTCGTCGATTTGGATCACGCGGATCCCCGCCGCCGCCAAGTCCGTCACTTCGTCGCGGATCGCGAGGGCCAGCTGCTTCGCCGTTTCCGCCCGCGGCTGATCGTCGCGCACGAACGACCACTGCAGGATCGTGACGGGGCCGGTGAGCATGCCCTTCACCGGGCGTGCAGTCTTGGACTGCGCGAACGTGCTCCAGCGCACCGTCATCGCCTTGGGGCGCCACACGTCGCCGTAGATGATCGGCGGCTTCACGTAGCGGCTGCCGTACGACTGCACCCAGCCGTGCTCCGTGAACGCGAACCCTTCGAGCTGTTCGCCGAAATACTCCACCATGTCGTTGCGCTCGAACTCGCCATGCACCAGCACGTCCAGTCCGAGCTCTTCCTGCAGCTTGAGCGTCCGCGTGATCTGCTCGGCGATGAACGCGTCGTACTGCGCGGGCGTGAGCTTGCCGTCATGCAGCCTCTTGCGCGCGTTCCGCACCTCGGCCGTCTGCGGGAACGACCCGATCGTGGTCGTCGGGAACAGGGGAAGCCGGAGCTGTTTCTTCCGCCGCGCGGCGTGCGGCGACGTGCGGCGCATGTCGTGCTCGGTGACACCCCGAGCGCGCTGCTTCACGGCGGGGTTGTGAATGCGGCGCGAGGTGCGCCGCCCCGCGAGCGCGCGCGTGTTGGCGTCGAGCTGCACCGTCACGCTGTCCCGCCCCTCGCGCAGCGCCCGTGTGAGGGTCGCCACCTCGACCAGCTTCTGCCGGGCGAAGGCGAGCCACCCCTTCAATTCGCTGTCGAGCCGGGTCTCGAGCTCGAGGTCGATCGGCACGTGCAGCAGCGAGCACGACGGCGCCACCCACAACTGGGACGCGCCGGCGCGCTCCTGGGCGTCTTCCAGCTGGCGCAGGACGGCCGGGAGATCCGCCTTCCAGACATTCCGGCCATCGATCACACCGAGGGACAACACCTTCCCTTCGCGCCCGCCCCCCGCCGGCCACGCCTGGAGCAGCGCGTCGAACCGGCCCCCCCCAGCCGCGCGGACCGCATCGAGGTGGAGCCCGGCGACCGGCAGCTCCAGGGCCGTCGGCAGATTGTCGTCGAGCGCCGCGAAATACGTAGCGACGAGGAGCTTCACGTTGGGTGCCCGCTCCGCGAGGAACCGGTAGGCGCGCTCGAACGCGGCGCGCTCGGGGGGCGTGCGGTCGAGCCCGAGGCACGGCTCGTCGAGCTGGACCCACGTCGCACCGGCGGAGGCGAGACGCGACAGCACCTCCGCGTAGACCGGCAGCAGCGCGTCGAGCAGCGTGAGCCGGTCGAACCGCGCGGTGCGGGCCTTGCCCAGGAGCAGGAACGTCACCGGTCCGATCAGCACCGGCTTGGTCTGGATGCCCAGCGCCTTCGCTTCCTGGAACTCGTCCACGGGTTTCGAGGACGAGAGCCGGAACGCCTGTCCCGGCTCGAATTCGGGCACGAGGTAGTGATAGTTCGTGTCGAACCACTTCGTCATTTCCATCGCCGTGACGTCCCGCCCGCCCGACTGCACTCCGCGCGCCATCGCGAAGTACGTGTCGATGTCCACCGGGCCGCCGGCCCAGCCGTAGCGCTTCGGCACGGCGCCGACCAGCGCGCACGTGTCGAGCATGCGGTCATAGTACGAGAAGTCGTTCGACGGGACGAGATCGATGCCGGAGTCGTGTTGCAGCCGCCAGTGGCGGGCGCGGAGCTCGGCCCCGGTCTTGAGCAAGTCCGGCAAGGAGACCTTGCCGCTCCAGTAACCTTCCGTGGCTCGCTTCAGCTCGCGCGCGGCCCCGAGGTGCGGGAAGCCAAGATTGTGGGAGGTGGGCATAGGCCGTGGAATCTACCTACGCTCGGGGCCGGAAGTAACGCGCCCGCGGCGAGCGGGCCGGGCGTCAGGGTTTGTGGGGGTTGTGCGGCTTCCGCTGCCCAGGGGGGACCCAGTCGGGGGCGCGTCCCGGTGGGGGACCCCCGGCAGCGCGCGCCAGGCCTGCAGCCGCCTGGGCCGGAGTGGCGCCCCGCGCCACCCCCGCCTGGACCTGGCCCGGCAGGCCGAGCAGATCGCTCGGCGACCGACCGGCGCTGATCATCCCTTGCACCAGCTGGAGCGCCTGCGTCGCGGGCACGCCGAGAGCGGCCAACGTGGCGGCCACCCGGAGGGTGAGTGCCGGGTCCTGTGGTGGCCGGCTCACCCGCACCAGCTCCCCCACCTGGCCCTTACTGAGCCCCGCGTTGAGGGCGTCGGCCCCTCCTTCCACGACGTCGCCGCTCGGTGCGGCCACACCGGCTTCGCTCACCGCCTCCTTGGCCTCGGCAAGACGTCCGGCCAGGGCGCGCACCGCCGCGATGACACGGTCGCCCGGTACCCCCTTCGCCCCACCCTCGATCGCCTTCTGCACGAGCGGATCGACCGGGAGGCCATGCGCCGCGGCGTCTGCCGCGATGCCCCGGACGGCCCGCTGCACCTCCGGTGAGACACGCCGGTCGAGGCGCACCTGCACGTCCTGGGCGCCGAGTCCGCCCGCGAGGGTCGTGCCGAGGACGAGGGTGACGGCGATGCCGATGGTCCTCACAGGGTGTGCGCCCCCTGCGCGGTCACGGCGACGATGCTGTTGCGACGGCCGAAGCCGTCGTCCACCGCGGGTGCGGCCGGGTCGACGACCCAGCGGGCGCCATCCACGACGAACGCGTATTGATGCTGGCCGACGGGGAGCGCAAGGGTGGTCGTCCACACGCCGCTCGTCCCAGCCGGCACGAGTGGCGCGGCGCTACGGTCCCACTGATTGAAGGTGCCCGCCACGGCGACGCGCCGTGCGCCAGGTGCGTACAAGACGAACCGCACGAAGACCGAATCGCGCGAGCCGACGCGCACCTGCGTGGCGAGCCCCCGCTCTGGTGCGGGGGCAGGGCGGCCGAGGAGCAGGGCCAGACCTGCCGCCGCCGCGAGAGCGCCGGCCCACACCGTCCAGGGGCGGAGCCGCAACCGCAGCTCTACCTCTCGCGGCGTGTTGAGCCACCGCCAGGCGCGATGGGCCGGGGAGGCCGCGTGGCGGCGGACGGCGGCCATCACGCGCTCGTCGAGCAGCGGCGACAGCGCGACCGGCGCGCGATCCACCGCGCCGAGCAGGCGCAGGGCCTGCTCGCCTTCGGCTCGCAGCTCGGGCGGCAGCTCGGCGAGTGACAGCTCGCCGTCGAGCAACCGCTTCACAAGAGGATGATAGCCCATCATTCCAGATGCTCCTTCATCAGCTCCCGCAGGCGGTCGTACGCGCGGTGCATCCGCATCTTGAGCGACGCGACCGTGGCGCCCGTGACCCCCGCGATCTCCTCGTACGCAAGCCCTTCCGTGTGCTTCAGCACGAACACTTCGCGCTGCTCCGCCGTCAGGTGCTGGAGCGCCCGCTCCAAGGCGTGTGTGCGCTCCACCTGCTCGTACGCGCCGTCCGGCCGGTCGGGCGCCGCAAACATTTCGTCCGCTTCATCGAGCGGCCGTCCTTCTCGCTGCCGGCGTCGCTGCTCCGCGTAGCAGCGGTTCCGCAAAATCAGGAACAGCCACCCCGCAAACTTGTCCGGCTCGCGGCAGTCCGCCAGCCGATCGAACGCGCGCACCAGCGCGTCCTGCACCGCATCCTCGGCGACGTCTCGGGAGCCGAGCATGCGCGACGCGTAGCGCGCGTAGCGCTCGCGGTAGCGCCGCACCAGCACGGCATAGCGCTCGACGTCGCCTGCCAGCACGGCCCGTACGACCTCCGCGTCCGTCGCCTCGCCCTCGAGACCCAAACAGAAACCCCCACCGCCGGAAGTGATGCAGGTGATGGTAGAGGGCCGCGGTGTCGCAGGCAACCACTCCCACCCTAAAGAGTCGCCCCCGCGAGCTTTAGTAACGCCCTGCCTCGTAGACACTTGCGGCCGCAGGCGTTACCCGACACCCCCGTCAGCCGTCTTCACAGCGTCATGCACTACGACACGAGCTTACGGAGCCCGCGTCCCAGGGCCGGACGCGCAGATCACGATGATAGCGGAGGGTGGATGAGCAGCAAACTTCTCGGGCTGGTCGTGGCACTGGCCCTGCCGACGATGGCGGCAGCGCAGACACCGCAGATCCCCGACGGTCGCGCGTCCGACCAGGCTAACGCGATGGTCACGTTGCACTCGCAAGGTGCCGCGCATCGCGCGACGCACCGCCGCGGCGACGTGGTGCGGATCGCCCCCACGCGCAGCCCGAACGCGGCAACACGCGCCATTCGGGCCACGCCTGCCACTGCCTGGCATGGCGCGGGGCCCGCGCACAAAGGCGGCCAATCGGGTAGTCACCGACCGTAGCGTTTTTCACCGTATCCATCTCCGCCGCCGCGGGCTAGCTTTGCCGCCGTGAGGCGGGGGATCGTCGTGCTGCTGGTGGCGGCTAGTACGCACACCGCGCCGGCAGCGGCCCAGGTCGATGGGTCCGTCGGCGTGGGCGCGGGTACCGTGCGCTACCCCGGGGGAACGAGCTTCGGCTCGGCCATCCTCTCACCGAGCCTTCGCTACACAAAGGAAGCGCTCGTCGCGGATTTTGCCGGTTCGATCGCCTCGCTCCCCGGTGGGCAGTGGGCCGGCCTGGGCCAGGCGGATCTGTCGGCGGCCACCGCGCCCTCCGCCGGCGGACGCCAGCTCGGCGTCGACGTGATCTTCGCGGGCACCACGCGCACCAGCGCCGGGCCGACCGGAGCGGCGCACGCCGTAGGAGAGCTGCGATGGTCCGCCGCAGCCTGGGGAGCGGGCCTCGCGGCTGGTCCCTCCACAGGGTTGATCTCGGGTGCCCTGCCCGTGACAGCCCTGCACACACGCGCGCGCGTGTGGTGGCGGATCAGGGACGGCGTGACGTCGCCGACCGTGCAGCTGAGCGTCGAGCCGACACACTTTCCCGATGGTTGGTTCACGGACGCGAGCGCCGGCGCCACGTTCGAGCGCGGTCGGGCGGTCGTATCGCTCTGGACCGTGGCACGCCTCTCGTCCACGTACTCCTCGACGGCGGCGGGCAGCGCGTATCTGCAGGCATTCGTAACACCGCGCGTGTCGTTGGAGGTGAGCGGCGGGAGCTCGCTCAGCGACCCCTACCAGGGGCTTCCCCGCGCGGGGTTCATCACCTTCGCCGTGCGGCTCCACAAGGCTCCCCGCCCGCTGCCCGGCGCCGTCGTCCTGCGATGGACCCCCCTCGTGCCGGAGTCGCGTGGCGACAGCCTGGTCGTGCGATTCCGGATGCCCGATGCCCGCTCAGTGGCGATCGCGGGCGATTGGAATGCCTGGGAACCGGTGCGGCTGCGCCCCGTGGGCGAGGACGTGTGGGAAGGCACCCTGGTGCTGCGACGCGGTTTGTACCACTTCAACCTGCAGGTCGACGGGTCGGACTGGGTCGTGCCCCACGGCGTGGCCACGATCCCCGACGGGCTGGGTGGAATGGTAGCTGTGTTGGTCGTCCCGTAAGAGCGCGTGCTTGACGCCGCTTGGGTCGGCCCCTACTCTCGAAGCGCCGTGCGATTTTCTCCTCCCTCCCCGAGGTCACTATGGGCAAAATCAATTGGGGTCGCGTGGTGTCGGGCGGGCTGCTGGCGGGGGTGGTGCTGAACATCATCGATTGGCTCACGTACGGCGTGTGGCTAAAGGCGGACATGGCGGCCGCGATGCAGGCGCTCGGCAAGCAGCCGAGCGCGATGGACAGCGCGATTCCGTTGTGGGTGGCGCTCGATTTCGTGTCCGGGATCGGCCTGCTGTGGGTGTACGCGGCCATCCGGCCACGGTTCGGCGCGGGCGCGAAGACGGCGGTGATCGCAGGGCTCGCCGTGTGGTTCTTCGTCGGCCTGCTGCACGCGATCGGCGAATCGCCGATGGGGTTCATGCCGCAGCGACTCATGACGATCGGGACGTGCGTAGCGCTGATCTCGATTCCCCTCGCGACCGTCGTGGGAGCGTACGTCTATAAGGAGATGTAGCGAGGCACAGAGCGGGAAAACCGTAGGGGCGCAGCATGCTGCGCCCCTACGTTGTTTTTGGTCGACCGAACGGACCTACTGACTCAACGTGATCGAGGCCCGGGTGTATATGAACCGTCCGTTGTATCCGAACGGCGATGCCGCGGCCCACGGGAATGTGCCGAAATTGTTGTTGAACTGCTGCGAGGTGTCGCCGGAGCTATCGACAATCACCTGAGACTTCGGCTGGTCCGGATACACGTCGAACAGGTTGCGCACGCCGATCGAGAGGTCCACCTGGCCGAAGCGGTAGCCCATTTCGGCATCGACGAGGGTCTTCGCCCCGTACCCCTCACGGCACAAGTTGCAGAACCCCGGCTGCGCCGACGAGAACTTGCCGTAATAAGACGCCCGCGCCAACGCGTGGAACCGGCTCAGGGAATACAGACCCGTCAGCGTTCCCCGCCAGTCGGGACGCTCCTCTGTGATCCCGATCCAGGTCACGGTATCGATCAGGCCCGCCTCACCGGTACCGTTGAATATCGGGGGCAGGGGATCGACGTTGGTGATCTCGTTCTTCGTCCAGTTGATCGCCGCCGTCCAGTCGAGCGCGCCTCCCGCAACCCGCGGAACGCGCAGATTGGCCGTGAAATCCACGCCCTGGGTGCGCGTGTCGAGTCCGTTCGTGAAGTACTGGACGGCCCCGACTCCGGTGATGCCGCTGTCGACCAGGATCCTTACGGTGCTGTCCTCGAGGAATGTCGCGCTGAGCATGATTCGGTGGTCGATCTTGATGTAGAAGTAGTCGGCGGTGAACGTCACATTGCTCGTTGGGGAGTAAGCGAAGCCACCGCTCAGGTTGACCGAGGTTTCGTCGCGCAGCGGCTTCGCGCCGAGCACCTGTGCCGGGCGCGTATTCACGGGGAATATCCCGACCTGCACGGGTACGCCGGCGATGACGTTGGTGACGACCTTGCTGAAGAATTCCTGGCTGATTCCCGGGGCGCGGAACCCCGTGCTCGCTGCCCCCCGCAGGGTGAACTGCTTCGACGGCTGATAGCGCAGCGCCAGCTTGCCGGTCACCCGAGAGCCGAAGTCGCTGTAGTGCTCGAACCGCCCCGCCAGGTCTGCGAGGACCTGTGACGAGAGCTCGGTCTCCGCGTCCGCGTACGCGGCGAAGTTTGTGCGATGATTGTCCGACGCGTCCGAAGGCGTGAACCCCGGGAACCCCTGCGAGCCGCTGACGGAGGCGTCGAAGCCGCCGCCGTTCTGTGTACTGTCCCTGCCGTTGATGTAGGACGCCAGCTCGCCCGCCTCGATCTTGTACCGCTCCCGGCGCCACGCGGCGCCAACGGCAAAGTTCACCGGTGCCTTCAGTCCGAGATTGAGCGACTTGGTCGCGTTGGCCTGCGCGATGAATTCCTCACGCCGCAACCGTCCCGCGTAGAACGAGGTCTGGTTCGGAATCTCGTCCCCCGTTCCGGGCGTGCCGTCGGGGCCCGGGGCGGGATCGGAGCACAGGGTAGGCACGAGGGTCAGGCACGGCCCGAGCGACGCGTTGAGCGTGTTGGTAAGATCGTAGTCGAAGTGGTTGTGACCGAAGCTGGCGCCCAGGTCCACCGACCAGCCGCCGGTTGCCGCGCGCCAGCCCCCCGCGGCCGAGTAATCGGTGACTTTGGGTGAGAACTCGGGCAGGAAGCCCAACGGGTAGATAGCCGACCAGTTCCGGTCGTTCCCGCCGTACCGCCGGTAGGCGTTGCCCGTGCCGTGGCGATAGCTGTAACCGCCGAACGCGTAGAATTCGCTCGTCCCCGCATTGTTGAGCGGGAGGCGGAAGTTCCCGAGGGTCATGATGTCCTTCTCGAGCCCATCGCCCCAGTGGTGGTTCGGCTGCGGCACCGCGTTGCGCTTCACCACCACCTGGCCTTCGCTGTTGATGGAATCCGGGGCGTTCGTGCCGCCGTCTTCGAACGGATCGGCCCACGCCCGGTTGGTCGGCTCGCGGTCGAGGAACTCGCCGAACAGCGAAAGGGAGCCGCGGCCGAGCTTCGTGCCCCACCCGCCGTTCACATTGGTCGTGGTGCCGTCGTCGGCGTAGTTGTCGGGGATGTAGCGGCCGGCGTCGACGTTGAGGTACGGGGTGAAGGGCCCTTCCTTCATGACGATGTTGACCACGCCCCCGATCGCATCGGAGCCGTACTGTGCCGAGGCTCCGTCGCGCAGCACCTCCATGCGCTCGATGGCGCTCTGAGGAATCGTGTTCAGGTCCACACCGCTCGAGCCGGCGCCCATGCCGTACGTGAAGTTGTTGACCAGCGCGGTCTGGTGCCGTCGCCAGCCGTTCAGCAGCACCAGCGTCTGATCGGGGGAGAGGCCCCGCAAGGTGAACGGGCGGCCGATGTCCCCGGCGTCGGTGACGCTCTGGTGCGGAAAGTTGACCGACGGGGCGAGCGCCTGGAGGATCTGGCTCGTCTCCGTCGTCCCCTGGCGCTTGATATCATCGGCGCCGAAGACGTCGACCGGGACAGCGAGCTCGTCTGCGGCCGCGTGGCGGGCACGGGACCCGACCGTCACGTCCACAGGCGCGAGCGCGATCGGCTGGACCACGAGCGAGAAATCTCTCCGGGTCGGCTGCGTCTCGCTCACGGCGACCTGGACGCTCTGGGGGACGTACCCGAGGAGCCGCACACGCAGCGTGTGCGTACCCGCGGGAACGCCACGGATCTCGTAGCTCCCTTGCTCGTCGGTGGTGGTGCGCACGCCGATCGCGTCGATGCTTACGCCCGCACGCGGGAGTGGCGCGCCCTGGGCGTCCGCGACGCGCCCGCGGATAGTTCCACCCTGGGCATCGAGCCGGTTCGGCAATGCCATCAGCAGGGGCGCTGCGCACAGCACGGCGAGCGAAAGGCGCTTTACCACGATGCCTCCTCGAGCAGGGCGACGGAGTTCACGACGGGGAGCCGCACGAGCACTTCATATGCTGCCGCCCGAACGGCGACCCCGCAAGAAGGAAGGCGGCTGAGCCCCGAGGTGCGGCGCTTGTGCCAAAACGAACCCCGGGGCCCGGCACCCGAGTGCGGTTCGACCGGAACTCAGTAGTTGAAGCGGAGCGTGGCTCCCACCGTTCGCGGCTCGTTTCTCAGGTAGCCGACGCGTGCCCGGGTTCCCCGCTCCCGGTCCAGGGCGAGCAAGGCCCGCTCGTCGGTCACGTTGTCGAGGAAGACCGCAAACTCCCAGTTCTCACGGGTCAGGCCGACGCGCAGGTTGAGAAGATTGTAAGCCGGCAGCTCCGGATTGAACGTGAACAGGGTATCCGTCAGCGGCCCGCCGATGGACTTTCCCCCGGAGCGCTGGAACGTCGTCAACGCGACTGTCCCAAACGGACAGTTCGGCGTGTTAGACGGCCAACACTGACCCCGGCCGTAGTCGTCGATCGCCGTGAAGTGCGAGCCCACGTGCTGGTAGCTGCCGCTGATGAAGGCCCGCGACCCCGGGCCCACCTCCCACTTGTACGTGGCGCCAGCTGCCGCTTGGATCTTCGGCACAGAGGGCAGGCGGTTGCCGTCCTGAATGCCCGAGATGACTGCCCCCCCCGGGTCCCTGATGGTCGACTGCAGCTTTGAGTCGTTGAGGCCGACAGATACGGAGAAGTCCAGATGCTCACTCGGGCTGGCGGTGAACTCGGCCTCCACCCCCTCGCTGCGGGCCTTCGGAGCGTTAAAGATCAGTCGCGACGAGCACGACCCTGCCGTGATGGTCAGCTGCAGGTCGCGGATGTCCATGTAGAACGCGGATACATTGAGCGACGCGCGACCCCCGAACAGTGTGGACTTCCCCCCGACCTCGTAGTTCCACGCCGTCTCGTCCTTCCAAGTGGGCCGGCCGCTGTACGTGGCGAGGTCCTGGGCGGTGCACAGCGGCACGTTGAGCGCATCGTTGATCCCACCCAGCCGGAACCCCCGCGAGACCTGGGCGTTCAACGTGAGCGCGTCGGACGCCTTGTAGCTGGCGATGAAGCG
>WNFW01001197.1_pt1 | contig 36389 bp, 23 predicted proteins | sample 5400131 | NCBI WGS metagenome assembly WNFW01 (sample SAMN13153362, study PRJNA577476) | soil metagenome | isolation source: 20 cm soil or saprolite under grassland replicate 1 | place: USA:California | collected 2016-06-15 | reverse complement strand
CTAGCGATTAGAAATTTGGGGTCTAATCGTTTGAGTTGCTGATGTGACCCCATAGGCTATAGGCCCGTAGCTCAGTTGGTTAGAGCGCTTCCTTGACACGGAAGAGGTCAGAGGTTCGAGTCCTCCCGGGCCTACCATTTTTCGTCCCGCTAAATTTTCTACCTGTGATTTCCTATCGGTGTTGTCGTTTTCTGTAGGCGTTCCAACCTTACGCTTTCCGTCCCGTAGCATTTTCGCCTTCGGAAGGGTTTTGACTTCCCCGGCCTTCGGACACATAGTTCCATTGCAGCGAGTACCAACTTGTGATTCCTACCTGTGATTCTTACATGTGAAACAGGTATAACGCGTCTGGAGAGGACGTTCGATACGATCTAAGTTGTTATCTTTCCGCACGGTGACAGCCTGGCGACTGACGGGCAACTCTATCCCAAGGGAAGGTTTGCCGACCAACCGCCCGGTTATCTCGCTGCTGTGATTCACCGTCCCTGGGGTGAACTGCCCGCCGATTTGTTGACGGGTGACTTGCTGTTCAGTACCGACAGCAGTTCCAGCGCGGACGATGGCGGCGGAACTTCACCCAGCAGCACAATTGCTTTCGCACTCACAGCTTTGCCGTAAAGCTTTCGGTTTGCCCTGTTGTCGGGTCGTAGCGTGGAGCCTTCAACCGACACGCCAGCAAAGAGTCCGCGAGCGCGTGAGTACGAAATTATGTCCGCACGTAGGAATGCATCCGTTGCGACAGTTTGTTCGCGTCCAACGATCCCTGCTGCCACCGACGCAGTAGCGCCGAGCTTCACTTTACTCTTGAGAATGCTGCTCGCGGCGCGTTGATTCATCAGGAGAAAAACGAAGTCCGTGGCTTGCCCGCCGGCCTGAAAACCAAAGCTGCCACCCCCCAGCGCGATCATTGACGGCGCCCCCCACGGCCCTTGAAAGTTGGTCCCTCCGCGGCAAGTCATCACTCCACGCCCGTAGCTTCCGCCAACTCCAACGGCGAACTTCAGGGTTGAAGGCACTACGATCACGCATTCTGCCTTCTGTAGCAACGACGCGGGAATCCCACTCCGCAGCTGCAGGACTTCCCTCACCACCGTGCCAGAATTTGCGACTCGGTCGTGCTCTTTGCTTTGCGCCGAGATTGTGGCCGCAGTAACCGCGATGCCCGACCCGCCATCATTCGTCACTCCGTAGAACGTTGCCGCCACGTGGTAGCTGCCGGCGGAACTTCCAGTCGTATAAAAGCCATTTGCCGATACCGAACCGCAGACCGGACTCGGAGTGCAGTCCCATGTCGCTATCGGAGTTAGATCTAGGCTCGTGCCATCACTCCAATAGCCCGTGGCTGTCATCTGCAGTGTGGTGGACGTCTTGATCGTATAACCTGCGTCTGTTTTGATCGCGTAACCTGCTGCCGTGACGCAGACGGCGCTGTCGCAAGGTCCTTTGCCCGTTACTATAACCCTGCTGGCGTGATCATGAAAGCAGTCGCTGCGATCCCCCCCCTTGCATCCGTTACCGTCACGGTGGCCTGCACGCCAGTTGTCCCTGTGGGCGTCCCATTGATCAAGCCACCTCCCAAACCAATGGACATCGACATGCCAGTTGGGAAGCCTCCAGTAAACCCATAGCTGTACGGTTGCATACCCCCCTTCGGTGTGACTTGGCACTGCACGCCGATGTTCTCCTTAACTTGAGAGATGCAAGGCGGGGCGTACACGCTGAGGGGATTCGACTCAATCCTCGAACCACCACCACTATTTTGGCCAAAGCAAGCCGCGGGGATCCATAGAAGCCAAAATAGCTTCAGCCGACGGGATTGACGCCATGTCATGGTGCACCTCCCAACCCTCCTGGAGCAGTCCAAACCGTCCGACTCGGGAAAGAAATCGCAAAGATTAGATCCGAGTCAGACTAAGTTCGCTCGGCGTGCGGGGGAACTGTCAAAAGCGACAGGATTGACGCCACGCTCATCGCCTTAGTTCGAGCAGCGCTCTTTTAACCCGAGGTCTTCTACCGCCCAACCCGTCTCTAAACGGTATGCGAAATTGGTAATTGGTGACTTCTTTTCGCAGATTCGCGTTGGTGACGTAGGGATTCAGGCTAGAAATCCTTGCCTGTCATTCTTGACAGGTTCTGCCAGTTTCATTCTCTGCCCTAATCCCCTGTGACTCCGCCGAGAGCGGATTGAATGTGGATTTCTGAGACTCAGATCGAAATTTCACCCGGCCCGCGCGATGGAAATCACCAAGTTCAGATCGCAACGCTTTGCCGCTTTCGGGCAAACGACGGTATATCTTCAGCGAACTCAGAACATGCTCTTGAGACTGGCAAGGAGTATCGCCGAAAAACGCTGGAGACTGCAGGAGGCACTTCGCGCAAGAGAGAATGATTTGCGGAAGTTACTGGCAAGCTCTCTAGATGCAATTGTTGTGACGAACGGCAAAATCACCAAACTCAGATCGCAACTCTTTGCCGCTTTCGGGCAAACGACGGTATATCTTCAGCGAACTCAGAACACGCTCTTGAGACTGGCAAGGAGTATTGCCGAAAAACGCCGGAGACTGCGGGAGGCACTTCGCGCAAGAGAGGATGATTTGCGGGAGTTACTGGCAAGCTCTCTAGATGCAATCGTTGTGACGAACGGTGACCGCCGTTTTGTCGCCGCAAATCCAAAGGCCTTGGACTTATTCGGAATCTCGGAAGCAAACATGAGGAAATTCACCATTGATGCTTTTGTTCCATGTGGTCAAATTCTAGATTTCGACGGAACCGGTCCGCCTTTCATAAGCAAAGAGGAGAGGAGCGGTAATTGCAGGATTAGGCGGCTGGACGGAAGTTTGCGAGTCGCAGAATATATTTTCGTCGCAAATTTTGTTCCCCTTCGGCATTTGTGCAGATTTCTTAACATTAAGACGCTTAGGTCAAATTTAACTGCAACATTCAACTCGAGGCCACGGCCAAATGATTCAAATAGGAGCCAGCTACACCAAAGGCGCAATTTCTAAGCCTCACTGCAACAAGGTGTTACCCGCCGCCCTGTGAGTAATTGTTGTCCGGTAATTCCTGCTTATCGGGCACCTCCCCAGTACGAGCTTGTCCGGTTTGCGCATCGACTTGGACCCGACGTGAGACTAGCAAATTTGACAGTTGAGAGTATCCATCAATCAGAAATACTGAGACGAAGGATTGCATCGCTCCAGGTACCTTTGATGTGGAGAATTTCTGACCTGCAGAGCATTGACAGATGGTGGCTCTACTGAGTAACGGCAACAAACCTAGAATGTACCGAACTTTACCCCTATATGTGATTTCGACGTAATGCAGAAGAGTGCATTTTTTGGAGGAGGACTCTTATGAGATTCAAGGTGATCGCATGTATGCTCGCCGTGGCTTTGCTGTCCGCAGTCGCGTACGGCGGCGATGATAACGAGAAAAAGAGGGAGAAATCCCGCAAGATGGCAGCCCAAACCCTGCAGGACTTGTACAAGAGGGAGGCCACAGCTCAGACGGCTGTCCAGAAGTCGGCAGGATATGCCGTTTTCAATAATATGGGGACGAACCTGTTGCTTTTGAGCACCGCGCGCGGCTCAGGAATCGCCGTCAACACCCAGAGCAAGCAAGAGACCTTCATGAAGATGATTTCCGCTGGCGCCGGTTTGGGCGTGGGAGTGAAGGACTATCGAGTGATCTTTGTGTTTGAAAACGATAAAGCCCTTGCGCAATTCCTCGACTCCGGATGGTCAGGTTCAGCGCAGACGGACGCCGCCGCCAAGGCCGGCAAGTCGGGCGCAGCTTACTCGGGAGCGGTTGAGGTTGCACCGGGTGTATGGGTCTACCAGATCACCAAGAATGGCCTGGCCCTCCAGTTAACCCTGCAGGGTACGAAGTACTACAAGGACGACGACCTTAATAAAAAGTAGCTATCCGGCACGATAGGTCGACTAGAATAAAAAGTAGCTATGGGTCATGGTAGGTTGACTAGCCCGCTTCGCGGCATCTCCGCTATGCGACTTGTTGCCCGCCGCGGCCTCCTTGCCGCGTTAGCTTGTTTGTTCCTCTCTCCCGCGTTCTCCAGTCCGGCCTTCGCTAGCTGCGAGTATGTGATCGCTGGCAAATCGTTTTGGATTCGTCTGATCGATCCGGTCGCTTCCTACAGTTCCAAACTCGGCACGACCGTACGCGCCGTCCTGATTCAGTCGCCGGAGTGTGATTCCCGTCCGGTCTTCCCGGCCGGCCTCGAGGTCCTCGGAACAATCTCCAAAATTCGCAAAGTCGGCCTCGGCTTCATCCACGATTCTGCGTACGTGGAAATCCAGTTCAATCATCTTTTTACCGCTGCTGGCCAGGCGCTTCCGTTCACCGCGGAAGTCGTGGAAGTGGACAACGCACGCGAAGCTGTGCGTCACGGCGTTTTCCGCGGTATTCGCGCTACCAACGCGCCGCAAGGCCGCATCACCAGCGGCCTGATTCACCTGCCCAGGTTCAATCCGTATACTGACGCGGGTCTGATTGTCTATCGCGCCGTCACGGTGCTTCCAGAACCCGAAATTTACCTGCCACCGGGCACTGACCTGCGCCTTCGCTTGAATCTGCCTCTTTACGTTGGCGATCAGCCGGAGCTACCCAGCGTTTCGTTTGCTATGGATGAACACGAACGCGGCGACGTGGAAATGCTTCTGCAAGGTCAATCAGACCGCACCACCACCCGAAGCGGTAAAGATTCGGACGTAGTTAACTTGCTTTTCGTCGGCTCTCAAGAACAGGTCGAGGACGCGTTTACGGCCGCAGGCTGGCGTACCGCCGATGCCAACTCCAAAAACGCTTTCTTCAAGGAGTTCGGGGCCTTTTTGACGTTTTCCAATTATCCCAACATGCCTGTCTCGCGCCAGTTGCTCTCCGGCCAGCTGCAGGACATGGCTTGGCAGAAGAGTTTCAATAGTTACGGCAAGCGTGAACATCTTCGTTTGTGGTCCCAGTCAAAAACGGTTCAGGGAGAACAAGCCTGGTTGAGTGCCTATACTCGTGAAGCTGGCGCGGCTCTTTCCGTGAAGTATCACAAGTTCATCCACCACATCGACCGCAACCTCGATGACGGCATCAACATGCTCGTGCGCGACCTTGCGCTGACGGGTTGTGTGGAATCCGTGCGCCAGCTCCCTCGCCCCAACTTGCCGCAGACCATGCTCAACTCCACCGGCGACGAAATGCGCACAGATGGCAACCTTACCGTCGTTCACTTGAAGAGTTGTGCCAGGCCCGTGATGCAGTACCCGCGGAATGCCCCCCTCATCCCCGTACGCCCGCGCAATCGCTTCGTGCGCTATCTCCGCACCCAAGTTCTCCTCTACAAGAGCGACGTCATTCGCGGAAATATCATTTACGGCGCATTCGACCTGTCACTTATGACCATTCGTTCCCTGCGCCACCGTCACTCTACTCAGAATGACGACAGCTGCGACGACTTGCCCATGTCCCCCGTCTCGCCAGATACGCTCTTCCCGCAACTCACATTCACCGAGCGGCCTGGTTTCCCAAGCCAAGTAACTCCGTACTAGGTGGGCAGGGCTTGAGCCCATGGGGGCTCCGGCGGAAGATCATAAGGCCAACAAAAGTCATGTAATTGAGATGCGATAAATCGCGTACCAGATTTAAGGGTCGGAGATCCCCTAGTCCCCTAGTCCGTCAACCCGATGGGTATTGCTGACGCTGGTTATTGACCACCGGGTAGGTAACGATAGAACGCGCTTATCGGACAAATGACGTACTAGCCTGGACGCCAGATGTCCGGTAACTCAGACTTTAGGTAAGCCACTGGTTCGACCAGTGAGACTCGAAGAGGTTTGACCGTTCCGGCATAACATCCTCCCCACGGCTTGGTGAGAACCATGGCCTCGTTGATCGGGTTCCTCAAGGGGAAGAGTGCCCTTGCCATGGCCCGTCTGTGCGGCAAAGAGCGGAACTTTACGGGCGAGCATTTCTGGTGGGTTTTGAACTGGAGCAAGTCCACCAGTACATCCGCGAACAACAAGACGCGGATGCCCACGGTGGCCAGTCTTAAAGTTGTGCACCAAGGCGCGCTTCAGCGCGACGCCTAAACTACTCGGTCAACCGCCTTTGAGGCGGCCCCACTCATCAAGCCACCCGCTCCGCGGGGGGGGTCTGACTCGATATCAGACTTAGCCGCTAACTCTCCTGGGCGAGAGCCTCGGGCATCGAGGCCTCAGTCTGGAGACACCGTCACCGCCCTGTGGCCCATGTCCACGGGTGTCGTCAGGCTTCTTTAATCCCAAATAGCCGCTCGTTCAGTTTGTCTGGCTCGACATCATTGGCCGATCCGCGGACCGCACCTGCGATGTCATCTCCGTGGTCTTGCGCCAGTCTACCTGTGCTTCATCCACTGAGCCTTCCATCCCGCTCAACGCCCGGTAGCTCACGACTCCACCGTCAATCCGGAACTTCGTTACTTCCAGCACTTGGTTTGACGTCAAGGCCAGCACGGTCACCCGCGCTGCTGGTTCGTTCCCTGTATCTCTTCCATTCAGCGCAGCGGCCACGAGCGTTCCTTTCGACTTCTCTTCCGCAACCGCTTGTTGTATGGCATTCGGCGGCCGCACGTCGGAGAAGCTACTCGGCCTCGTTGAAGAGGACGCGTAGGGTGGCCGGTCCGAATGGTCGAACCGTGCGGCCAGAGTCTTCGGAACCACTATGTCATCCATGAGCCGCAACTGCATCGGCTCTTCTCCCTTCAAAGTGGGACGTGGCCCGCGCGCGGGGAGCATCGCCACCTTCCATGGCCACAATGGTGGAATCATCCACTCCACCGCGTCGCGGGTAGCATGTCCGTTGCCCTTGATGTCCCCTTGTTTGTCTACTTTGTAGCCCTTCGCCGCAATGATTTTCGCCGGCAGCGGCAGATCGCCTGTCGGGAGGATCACTCTGTCGAAAGTAATCTTTAGATCTCCTTTCCCGAAGAAGTGCCCGGGCTCCTTGTCCGCCTCCAGGTGCCCCGCCAGCATGCTCCCCCGTGGAAACACGGTCCGGCCGAACTCTTGAAAGCTCTTCAGATGGCATAGCACCGGATCCCCCACCGCTGCCGTAGCCGAGGAGAATTTCGGTTCGTTCATCGTGCATTGCAATAGCGTACCGGCAGGAACCAGGAGTTCCTGTGCCCGGACGTGAGCTGCAAACACCAGTGACGCTGCGGCACTTACTAAACTAACGATGAGTCGCTTCATGGCTTCCTCCTATTCGTAGTTCTCTTTAACGGCCTGCGGAGTGAGCCGTCCCACCGCTGGGGAGTTCCTAATGCGCATGGGAACACACGGACATCCCCACGGTTGTCCGTTGGCAACCCTGCTTTTCCAAGAGAGTTGCGCTTCAAGAACAAATTTTCTTGGCTTTGAACTCTCGAAAAAGTTCTAGGACTCTCGGTCCTCAGACTCCATCTCGGTTCAGAGGTAAGAAACCCGCCGCGAACGGGCATCAAAAAGCAGCCTACCGCGCTTATCGGGAACGGGGGTAATGGTGCGGCAGATGTCCGGTTAGCCGACGATCCGGTCGGAAAGATGGGTAGACACTACGGCGTTCGATCACGAACTAGCCGGGCCCGCGTACGTAGACGGCTCCTAACGTGGTAACTGGCCTAAGAAGTGCTTCGTCTTCCGCGTCAGTTGGCTCAACCATCGAAGCTGGATCTCCGAACCGGTTCTCAGAAGCTGCAGCAACTCCGCCGGGTGCCTCGAGAAATCGATCTTGATTGCACCCCAGTCCGGCCGACGTCCGTCGGCGTCTGTGAATCGATACTCGCGGCCTAGCTCCCAGGAGCTCAAAAGCTGTCCAGACCGCTCTAATATCGCAGGATCTCCCGCGAGCGCGGCAACCGCTCGTCCGACAAATAGTGGGGATTCTGATTCCAGAAAGTTCTTGTCTTTCTTTGTGCCCTCACGCCAAGTCTCCTCGGTAACGCCGAACCGCTCCAGCATCGTTTCTGATCGCAGAAAACCGGGCGTTATCGCAACGGCTGAAACACCGTATGGGCGTAATTCCGCCGCCATGTTCAGAGCTAATCCTTTGAGGGCCAGCTTCACCGCCTGAGTTACTGGATTGCCTCCAGCGCTAAGGACGTCGTTCTCCGTGACCTCCACTATGAGACCGCTGCGGTTGCGAATCATATAGGGAGCCGCATGCTTGGCTGTGATGATGTGGGAGACGAGTGACTGCCGGAGGGCCGTCTCAGCGTTCTTGAGATCGGTCTTCCAAAATGAGCACCACTGCGCCATCAGTCGGTCTTCACCGGCGATGCTGTTCACGAGTATATCGAGGCGGCCACGCTCGCGAACCACGCGTCCGAAGACCTCCTCCACTTCTCTTTCCACGGTGTGATCGACGCGAAGCGCGATGGCGGAACCACCGACGGAACTGATCATCTCGGCTGTCTCGTCTACGGTTTCAGGCCGATTGTACGGAGAGCGGTTACCACGCACACTTCGTCCAGTGCAATAAACCGTAGCACCCGCCTCTCCGAGCGCTCGCGCAATGCCTCGCCCTGCGCCGCGCGTCGCGCCAGCTACGACCGCTACCAGGCCAGTGAGTGGTTTCCTTCCTGCGACTGGGCGCGTGCGCGACCTAGCAGCGTCTGGAGATTGCTTGGGCCGTCCCGCCATCGCCATACCTCCCGATGCGGATCATAGGCGAACAAATCGGTGCATATCAACTGGAGTATGGTCCGCGCGGAAAGGCCTCAGAAGAGTTGGACGAGAAGAACTGATTCGCCAGCATGGAACGAAGCCGGGCGCAACCTGCGATTCCTACCTGGGATCTCTACCTGTGAAACAGGCATAACGATTGTGGAGACGTCGTTCGATACGGTCTAAGTTGCTGTATTTTGCCTGCGTGGTAGGTTGAACCGGAAGAGGCTTTTGCCGCCGAACAGATCGGCGAGCGCTTTCTTGCCGCTGGTGGAATCGAAAACGTAGTTCTTTTCGACTTTGACCCAGGGCAGCTGGCGCCGCTCGGCCGCGACGGCATCGCGCTCGCGTGCGCGCGGAGGCCACCTCGAAGGCGCGGCCCTAAACTATGCGACCTCGCGACAAGCTGAAACCACCAACAAGAAAGGCTCGGGCAGTCACCCGCCCGAGCCCCCCACTACGCCACGACGAGCCAGCAAGCAAACAGTTACGGATGATATTCAATGAGCGTCGAGTAGTTGCCCCCGCCTTTCGCGGACGCCGTTTCGCCGACCGCCCACATGGCACCGCCGGGAATAGCTGCAATTGCTGCGAAGCCGGTGTCCGACCCCGTCCCGAGGCTCGGGCTCGAAACCAGAGACCACATGCCGTTCTTACCTTGCAGGACGAGCGGATCGTGATTGCCCGTCGAAGTATTGATGTCCCAACCGACTGCCCAGGTCGTGCCATCCGCCGCGGTCGCAGCGGCAAACAGGTCGTTTTCGCCCGTGCCCGCGTTAGGAGTTGTCTGTATGGATTCGGCACCCGGCGCTCCGGCAGCCACATAGCTCGTGTAAGGCGCCATGTCCGTCTCTTGCTCGCCCACCAGGGTCAGGGTCGAAGACGTCGCCGTGACACCGAGAGGGAGTACCGAAGCTGAGGCATCGGCGGGGCTGGAGACAACGCTCCAGCTTTTTCCGTTCCAGTGTTCGATAAGCGCTTGGTTGGGGACTCCGGCGCCAGCCTGTTGCCCGACGGCATAAACATCGTCGGTGGCGAGGGCCTTGACCGCATAGAGTTGATTGCCGCTCGATCCTGCGTCAACGGCACTAACGACCGACCAAGCCGGCCCATCCCAGTGCTCCGTGAGTGTGTGCCAGAGGCCGTTCGCATCTTGCTCGCCACCCACGGCCCACACATCGGAATCTGTGATCGCGCCCACCCCAAACAGAATATTCTGGAGCGCACCAGGGCTCGGGCTCGGAACAACCGACCAGACCGTGCCGTCGAAGTGCTCGATGAGCGTTTGCTGCACGAACCTGCCACTCACGTAATAACCCACCGCCCAGGCTTTTCCCGTCGTGGGCATGGATACGGCGTAAAGCGCGTTCTCCTGGACGCCGACATTTGGCAAGGGGTACGCCGTCCAGCGGGTCCCGTCAAAATGGTGTGTCAGCGTCGCCAGCACGTTCGAGGAAGACGGATAATACGCTCCCACGGCCCAGGCATCATTGAAAGAGGCTGCCGAAACGCCCGCGAGGACGTTGTCGAGCGGCCCGAAGCTGTAGCTCGGTACGACCGTCCAGCCGGTGCCGTTGCGCGACGCTGCGGCAGCTGGTTTTCCCGGCCCCTGTGCCGAAATCATGTCGGAGCTCGTTGGGAAGTTGAACGGCGGAGGCAGAGTTGGAATATCTGTCGAGCCGGTAATCGCAAAGAGCTTCGCCATCGGACTCGTGGAACAGCTGTTGACCAGGCAAGCGAGCCCAAAGGTCTGCTGCAGCGAAGCGAGCAGGGAGTAATGATCGTAGCTCGCGCTGTCCGTCACACCGCGTGGCCCGTGATTCGTGACGACGATCGTTGCGATCTGGCTGGTAGCCGTGTTGCCCTCATCGAAAGTGATGACGATGGCGTTGTTTCCCCTCTCCCACATCGAAGACGAAATGATCAGGCTGACAACACTGCCCACAAACCTGTCGCCTTGCGCGATCAGCCAGCTCTGCTGCACCGTCCCCGTGTTGTCTGAGTCCACGCACCAGGGTGGAGCGCCGTGCATGTCGTTGCACTCGTTCGGAACGATGTAGCTGAGATTCGGAACGGTAGCCGCCGCCAGGTCGGCTGACAATTGCGTGAACGGAAACATCTCTCCCAGCTCGGTCGGCGTCTGCAGGTTGGCGAAGTTCACGATCCCGTTGTGCTTGGTGACGTACTGGGTGTCGGCATCAGGGATGCCGTTGCATTTGTCCGGATAGCAATAGCCGCGATACCCGGCGTAGGGCATGCTCTGGAAATACCCTTTCCAGGTTTTCCCCGCTCCCTCGAGTTGGGACATCAGATTGTTGGCGTTGACCGTGTGCCCCGGAAACCAGTACGGGTCGTCGCTGTTGATGCCAAAGAAGTCGCCTCCGAGCATGGCGACGTAATTCGGTTCGCTCGGGTCGGCAACGCCCCTGTAGTTCGTGGCCAGACCGTAATCCTGCGCCAGGGCATTCAGGATCGGTGCGTATCGGTTGCCGATGACTTGGTTGTAGTTCTCGTTTTCCATGATGAGCAGGAAAACGTGGTCATATTGCGGGAACGATTGCGCGTCGAGCGACGGGCCGGATGCGACAAGGGTCAAACAGGCCGCCACCACACCGCTCACGAAGCGCACGAGCAGACGTTCTTTTGAGCGATTCATACAGACTCCCTTCCTTCCTTGTTGAAGATGTTCGTGATTTGCGTACGGGCAGGTCACGGCACGCTAAAGCGCGAGTCGTTAAACGCCGGTAAAGACTGAATAAATTTCCTACGATTCCCTGGTGCAAAAAGAGCTCCAATTGGCTTTGATCTCGGCGAGTCCTGCAACACCTTTGCGGCTTGCGCTTTCCCGGTCCCTCGCACGGCATGAGCTTCCGCGGATCAAGCGCCCTCAAAAAAACAGCCGCACGCCTGACACATGGAAACCATTCGGTTACATTAATGGAAACCGTATGGTTACCATTGGGGCTCGCCAGGGGAGACTGTGAGGACAAGGATGCGGCGAAGGAGAGGCAAGCGGTCGGTGCCGGCCGGCAGCGTCGCTCCTGGGGCACGTAGCCAAAGCGATAGGTTGTTCCGAGCGATAGCTGTTTCTCCACGCCGCCGGCGAGAACTTTGCGGCGGTACTTGGTCATAGCCTTGGAGATTCTGCCCGACCAGGTCCATCTGTTAGTCGAGGTGGACCCGCAATTTGACCTACATGAAAGGTGTCACGTCATGAAATACGCGTTGACCGACCGTACTGTCGAAACCTCGCCACAACTTTTCGCGAGGGTTGGCGGCGTGCTGTACCTCATCATCATTGTCGTCGGACTCTTCGGCGAGGCATTCGTCCGGGACAGGCTGGTCGTACCGGGCGATGCAGCGGCCACCGCCACCAACATCAGATCAATGGAGTCGCTGTGGCGCTTCCATATTGCTGCCGAATTGTTCCTGCTGATTTGCGCGGTTGCTCTGCTCATGATCTTGTTCGTCTTGCTAAAACCCGTCCATCGAGAGCTCGCTTTGCTGGCAGCATTCTTCAATTTGGTATCGATCGGCCTGGAAGCCGCGATTACGATGTATCTCCTTGAGGCCTTGTTCCCGCTCGGAAATGCCGGATACCTCACAGCATTTGCGCCCGAGCAGCTCCATGCCATGGCCAGCCTATCGCTCAAATCGCATAGCTACGGGTTTGGCGTGAGCCTCATCTTCTTCGGCTGTTTTTGTCTCGTTATCGGGTACCTCATCTTCAAGTCGGAATACCTTCCGAAGACGGTCGGCGTCCTGATGCAGATCGCCGGTTTGAGCTATCTGACGAATAGCTTCGCGCTGGTTCTAGCCCCGGCGTGGGCCAATCGGTTATTCCCCGCCGATGTTGTCCCTGCCTTTGTTGGGGAGGCATCACTGTGTCTTTGGCTTCTTGTGAAAGGCGTGAACGCGGAGAAATGGCAAGAGAAGGCAAGGGCTTGTCGAGTCAGGGGAATGTAGCGAGCGTGGCCGCTACCTGCGATCCGTAGCTGTGATAGCGGTATGGCCCGAGTGGAGACCATGCTCGATACGGTCTAAGTTGTTCTCTTTCCGATCGGGCGCCGTTGGTACCTGTTTGACTTTCCTTCCGCCGCGCACCTAACATGACATCCGGTAATCCCGCGCGAAGCCGGAACGCGCCGGCTTTCCCTCTTCGAGAGCAAGCGGCGCAGTTCAACAGAGAGGCTTCAGCATGGAAGCACGGCGAATCTTGGGTCTTACGGTGGTTCTTCTGGCGATTGGGGCTGCGCTGGCGCTGCGTTTTTCGCCCTCCGCCGCAGCTCCCGCCGCGATCAAGCCCGGAGACGTGAATGACGAACGCGTTGCCGCCGACGCCACGACGGGAGTCAACTGGCTCGTAAACGGCCGCACCAACGATTCCAAGCACTTCAGCCCGCTCAAGCAAATCAACTCGTCGAACGTCGCCAATCTGGGCCTGGCCTGGTATCTGGATTACGACGGTCAAATGGGCGTGGTTTCCGAACCCATCGTCGTGGATGGCGTCATCTACGTCAGCGCGCCCCTCTCGAAGGTTTACGCCGTGGACGCTGCCACGGGCGGGCTCATCTGGAAATACGATCCGCAAATCCGGCTGGATCAGGCCTTGAACGGCTCCTATTCCGCGCGAACCAATGGTGGCGTGGCCGTCTGGAACGGGAAAGTTTACGTGGGTACGGGCGATTGCCGCCTCATCGCGATCGATGCCGCTACGGCCGCCAAAATCTGGGAAGCCACGGTTTGCGAGCCCACGCAAACGGGGATCACCGGAGCACCTCGTGTCGCCAAAGGAAAAATCCTTATGGGCTACAACGGTTCGGACGATGCTGTCCGTGGCGCGCTCGCTGCTTACGACGCCGAGACTGGCAAAGAAGTTTGGCGTTTCTGGACCGTCCCCGGCGATCCCTCCAAACCGTATGAAACGAAAGAGCTCGAGATGGCCGCGAAAACCTGGCACGGTGAAGGCGCATGGAAGATTGGCGGCGGCGATGTCTGGCACGCCATCACCTATGACGACGCCACGGGCTTGGTGATTTTTGGTACTGCGGGCGCGGACGTCGGTTACGGAGAATTGGCAGGCACGCAAATCACCGGCGAAAAGCTTTTCTCCCAATGTATCATTGCCGTCGACGCGGAAACGGGAAAATACGTCTGGCATTTTCCGACCGGCACCGAAGGCGTGCACAACGAGAACAATCAAATAGTCATGGCCGACTTGACGATCAACGGCGAACGGCACCACGTGGCGATGACCGCCCCCAAGAACGGATTCTTCTACATTCTCGACGCGAAAACCGGAAAGGTGCTTTCCGCCAAGCCGCTGGTGCAAACGACTTGGGCTTCCGCTTACGACGTGCAAACACAAAAGCCCATCCTCATTCCCGCTTCGCAAGGCGGCGGTCGCCAGTGGACCGTGCACAACTGGTGGCCCATGAGCTATGACACCCTCACCGGTCTTGTTTACATTCCCACCACCGATCACCGCCCGGACACCAAGGCTCCCGCTGAGGCGGGTGAAGGTGGTGAAGGCCTCTTTGGCCGTCTTGTCGCATGGGATCCTATTGCCGAGGCCGCGCGCTGGTCGGCCGAAGAAGCCATCTCCGTGAATGGCGGCGTACTGTCGACCGCCGGGAACCTGGTTTTTCAGGGGCAAGGAACCGGCGAATTTGCCGCCTATGCCGCCGACACCGGGAAAAAACTCTGGTCCATCCAGACGAAGTCCGCGATCGACTCTATTCCCGTGACTTTTTCGGCGAAGGGTGAGCAATACGTCATTACTTCGGTGGGTTGGGGCTCCGGCTCGCGCTTGTTCGCGCCCGCGCGCACCATGGCCACGCCCGAATCGAAGCGGGGTCCCACGCGTCTCTATGCGTTCAAGCTTGGCGGCAGCGTACCATTCCCCTATCCGCAAATCGAAGTTCCGCCTGTGCCGAAACCGCCGCGACAAAAAGCCCGCTTGGAGACGATTCGCAATGGCGAAAAACTCTACGTCTCGTTTTATTGTGAGGGCTGTCACTCGCCGGGCATCGACGGCAGCGGGGCCTGGGTGGAAGACGGCGCCGTTCCGGATTTGCGCTACGCGCCGCCGGAAGTCCATAAAGACTGGTATCAAATCGTGATGGGCGGCTCGCATTGGTCGAAGGGCATGCCCGGCCTCGCCGATCCGCCAAAATTCGCCTTTCCCGACGCCCACTTGACGGTCCAGCAAGCCGACGCCATTCACGCTTACGTCATCGAGCAAGCCTGGAAAGCCTACAAGGGCGAACATACCGCCGCGCAGTCCGCGCGCGAAAACTACTAGCCGCCTTCTTGAGGCGGCCAAGGCATGGCCTGAGCTGATCGCCTGCCGGGAGTCGGGATGGCAACGATGGACAATCCGAAAGCAAACTCGAGCCGGCTGGACCGTGTGCTCACCGATGTCCACTTTTGGGTGCCGGTTGCCGTGCTCCTTGCAGGATTACTGCTGTTGAGCTTCATGCATTAGGAAGCGGATCAGATAAGGATGACATCTGCGGCGCAACCTCCCAGCTCGGCCGAAGGGCAAGGGCGATCGCGTTCCAAAACACTTCAGCTCCTCGGCATCCTTTCCGGCTTCACGGCGGGCGCATGGCTGGGTGCCGCCGAGGCACCCACCAAACTTGTTTCCATCGGCATTTCCCCTATGGCGATTTCCCTCATCATGGTCATCGGCGTTTTCCTCGCGCTCTGGAGTCTTCCTGCGTTGATACTCGGGACAACAGCTCTTCCCGGCGCAACTCCAGATCGCGCAGTGGTTGGTTCACAGTGCCTCCTATCTGAATGTCTGTACTCATTCAGATTATCGGGCCAAAAAAGAAAAAACACAACTTCCACCTACAAAATTGGCGCACACCCGGCCGGCTGGCGTCGCTGGACCGGCGTGCTCGGCGGCGCGCTCGTGATGTGCGCGGGCGCCACGCTTCTCGCCATCGCTTCTTCCACGCAAGGCCCGGCGGGACATTCTTTGCGGGGCGTTTGGGCTGCGCTCGGCGCCGGCGTTCTCTGGGGAACGATGTACATTCCTTATCGCAAGGCCTATCTGACCGGAATGAATCCGCTCTCCTTCGTAACTTTCTTCACCTTCGGCGAAGTGGGCATGATGTCCGCGCTGGCCGTTGACTATACCGGCTTGACCCCGCTTTGGCAGGAATTGCTCGGCGCTTGCGGCGTGATCTTCTGGCTGATGCTCGGCGGCTTTATCTGGGTGATCGGCGATCTCTTCCAGCAGTACGCCGCAAAATATGTCGGGATCAGCCGCGGCATTCCGCTTTCCAATTCCAATCAACTCTGGGGTCTGCTCTGGGGTATTTTTGTCTTTGGCGAACTGCACGGCCGCCCTTCTTGCACCTATTTACAAGTGGTTGGCGGCTCCTTGCTCATGATGCTCGGAGTCGCCGCCGTTGCATTTTCTTCGGCTTCCGGCGAGGAGCAGGCGCGCTGGAAAGAAGCGGCCGCGCCGAAGCCCGCCGCTACGGCGTTGCTCGAGACTACGTTGAAGGCCGCCTGGACGGCCGCCGGGCTGCGGATGAGTCGGTGTATTCCCGTAGCGTCTGGGACTGGCTTCTCGTCGCTGCCGCCAGCGGTATCTTTGTTGTTTTTGCCGGGATGGCTCGCGTCCCGCGAATGGGCTTGCATGCGGGCCCCGCTGCGCTGTTGGCTATAGCGCTGCTCTTGGTGCTAGCTATCTCTGCCTTTGCCCTCTGGCGCACCACCCGCTTCAATTAAAATTGCCTGCGGCCTCCGGAATCCTCCTCGCTTCGCGGTTTGTGAGTGTGTCATCCCGGGCGCTCGAACTCGCGCCTTCAGGCCCGAGGCTGGTGGCTCGACCTAAGCAGTGGCAAGGGTCACGACGAAACGCTTTTCTCCTGCGTCTTCGCAACGGTTCCGCTTTGCAATCCTGCTCGCTTCGTTTTAGAGTGGCCTGGAGTCAGATGACCGCCCTCTCGAAGGTGGAAAAAGTCGATCTCGCCGGCGTGGGCCTCAACGCCACGGACACGCTGATTCCCGTCGCGCACTATCCCGCGCGCGGCACCAAAGTCGAGATTCGCCCCACTACCGTTCTACCCGGCGGCCAAACCGCCACCGCTGTCGTCGCCTGCCAGCAGTGGGGACTCCGTACGCGCTACGTCGGCAAGGTGGGCGGGGACAGCGCGGCTGCGCTGCACGCTGCGGAATTCTCGCGCCTCGGCGTTGAAGCGCATCTGCTCACCGCGCCGGATTGCCCCAGTCAGCAAGCCCTCATCCTTGTGGACGATTCTGGCGAGCGCACCGTCTTGTGGCGGCGCGACCACCGCCTCGCCCTTCGCCCTGAAGAACTGCAACGCGATTGGATCGTCAACTCGCGCGCACTTCACCTTGACGGCCACGACACCGCGGCTGCCACCCAAGCCGCCGCTTGGGCGCGCGCCGCCGAAGTTCCGGTCATCGCCGACCTGGATGAACTCTATCCCGGCGTCGAAGCGCTGCTTGAAAATGTCGACTATCTGATCAGCAGCCGTGATATTCCCGGCAAGCTTGTGTCGACCGACGATTTGCAACAGTCCCTCCCCGCCGTCCATCGTCGCTTCGGCTGCCGCCTCACCGCCGCCACACTCGGCATCGACGGCGTACTCGCCTGGGACGGCGCGCAATTCCACTACGCTCCCGCGTTTCATGTGGACACCGTCGACACCACCGGCGCCGGCTTGCGCTGCCGCCGCGCTCAACTGCACGGGCGTCGGCGCACGCGGCGGCATCCATTCCCTTGCGAAGATTGCATCCTTGATGGACACGAGCCTTCGATATCCCGCGGCCTTCCGATTTTGAAGATACAGAGCTCCCCGTTTCGCTTGCTAAAGGTATCAACCAATGCGAGAATATTCTGATGCAAAAGCTATCAATCTTTGTACTGTCTATAGTGGCAACCGGCGCGCTCTTCTGGTCTTCCGCACAAGCGCAACAAGCGCCGGCTCCGGGAGCGCAAAATCCCCCTGCTAAAGCCAGTTCGCAGGCGCCCGCCAAGGGACCCGGGACCGCCAAGTCCGGGCAAGCTTCTTCGAGGCAAACTCCCGCTGCTCTCACGCTCAACACCCCCAAGGACAAATTGAGCTACAGCATCGGCATGAACATCGCCAAAAGCCTTAAGCGAGATGACGTGGACGTGGATACCGCCGTCCTGCTCCGCGCCATCCAGGATGTGCTCGGCGGGGGCAATCTACTCATGACCGATCAGGAAGCGCAGTCGATTCTGACCAACCTGCAAGCCGACCTGCGCAAGAAGCAGGAACAAGGGATGCAGCAGGCTGCCGAGACCAACAAGAAAGAAGGCGACGCCTTCCTCGCCGCCAACAAATCCAAAGATGGCATAGTCGCCCTCCCGAGCGGCCTGCAATACAAAATTCTCCAGGAGGGCACGGGAGCAAAGCCGACAGCAGCTGACACCGTCACCGTCAACTATCGCGGCACGCTCATCAACGGCACGGAGTTCGACAGCTCTTACAAGCGCGGCCAGCCGTCGAGTTTTCCGGTTGGCGGAATCATCAAGGGTTGGACCGAAGCGCTGCTGTTGATGCCCGTGGGATCCAAGTGGCAGCTCTTTATTCCTTCGGACCTGGCTTACGGTCCGCGCCAAGCGAGCCCCGCGATCGGTCCGAATTCCACTCTCGTGTTCGAGGTTGAGTTGCTCTCCATCCAAGCGAAACCTACTGCTTCGCCTGCACCGGCGACTCCGCCCACCGCTCAACCGGCGGCGAGTCAGGCGCCAGCACCAACCGCGCGGCCCGCTACAAAGCCCACACCGAAACCGTAAGCATTTTTTGAAAGCTGTTTTTCGTTGTATCCTGCCTGTTATGGCGGAACACGTGGTTTCTCCGCCGGAAGTGCCGCAGACCTCCTCGCGGGAGCACTCCCGGCGCCAGCTCGAAGCCCTGCTCGAGGTGAGCGAGGCCATCGCGCAGCAGCGCGATCTTCCTGCGCTGTTTCATGATCTTGCCGCGCGGCTTCATTCCGTCATTGATTTCGACTTCCTCACGCTGGTTCTTCACGACGCCGCGAAGAACGTCATGCGTCTGCACATTCTCGAAAGCCGCATCCCCGTCGAGAAGCAAACCGGCAGTGAAGTGCCCCTCGGGGACTCTCCTTCGGGGTGGGCCTGGCAGAATCAGCAGCCGTACTTGATCGACGATTTGGACCAGGAAACCCGTTTTCCCCAGTTCATCGAACGGCTGCGCGGACATAACGTCCGTTCCATGGCCATTATTCCCCTGACCACCGCGCAACATCGCCTCGGAGCCCTATGCTTCGGGCACACGGTAGCGCAGCGCATCGCGGATACCGAGCTTCAATTCATGCAACGCGTGGCCAGCCAGGTGGCGGTGGCGGTAGATAACGCGCTCAACTTGGAAACTTCCCAGGCCTACCAGAAGCAGCTTGCGCGCGAGCGCGACCGCTTCCGCGTGCTTCTCGAAGTCAACAACGTGCTCATCAGCAGCCGCGAACTCCCAGAGCTCTTCCCGGGCATTGTTTCGACGCTCGAACGCGTCATCCACCACGACTACACCAGCCTGGCACTTTTTGATCCTGCTTCGAAAACGCTGAGAATTTACGCCTTCTATTTCCCTTCCAACCAGAACATCTTCAAGCCGGACACCGTTGTACCCTTGGAAAACACGCCCGCCGGCCGCGCCATTGTCACCGGACAGCCGTGCCTTGCGCGCGGCGCTGAGCTCGACACTTACTCCAGTGAAGTCGTCAGCATTCTTCGCGCCGAAGGCTTGCAGGCCGTTTGCTCCGTGCCGCTCATCCATCGCGACCGCACCATTGGCACTTTGAACCTTGCCAGCCGCCGCCTCGATGCTTTCACTCAGGCGGACGTGGAACTGCTTCAGCCGGTCGGAGCGCAAATCGCCATCGCCGTCGAAAACGCACTCGCGTTCAAGGAAATCGACGCGCTGAAGGACAAGCTGGCCGTCGAGAAACTCTACCTCGAGGAAGAAATCCGCAGCGAGCTCAACTTTGAGGAGATTGTCGGCGAAAGCGCGGTGCTCAAGCGCGCTCTCGGCCAGGTGGAGCTCGCCGCTCCCGCTGCCACCACCGTTCTGCTGCTCGGCGAAACCGGCACGGGCAAGGAGCTTTTCGCGCGCGCCATCCACAATCTCAGTCCGCGCCGCGACCGCACGTTCGTGAAAATCAATTGTGCGGCTATTCCGTCCGGTCTGCTGGAGTCGGAGCTTTTCGGCCACGAGAAGGGAGCGTTCACCGGCGCCATCAACCAGAAAATCGGCCGTTTCGAGCTGGCCGACCGTGGCACGCTTTTCCTCGACGAAGTTGGAGACATTCCGCTCGAGCTTCAGCCCAAATTGCTTCGCGTCCTCCAGGAGCAGGAATTCGAGCGCCTCGGCGGCACCCGGACGCAGCGCGTGGATGTCCGGGTCGTCGCCGCCACCAATCTAGATCTCTCGAAACTGGTCGCGCAGCGGGCCTTCCGCAACGACCTCTATTACCGCCTGAACGTTTTCCCCATCCAAATTCCTGCGCTGCGCGAGCGCCACGAAGACATTCCCTTGCTCGTACGTTACTTCGTGCAAAGATTCAGCCGCAGCCTCAATAAAGAGGTGCAGTACATTCCCGCCGACGCCATGGAGGCCCTCGAGCGCTACTCCTGGCCCGGCAACGTCCGCGAACTCGAGAATCTCATTGAACGCGCGGTGCTTCTCTCTCCCGGCAAAGAGCTGTGCATCCCGCTCTCTGAACTCAAAGACGCCTCGGGCTCCGCCGCAGCTCCCGGTGCCGAAGCTTCTTCCCCCTTTACTTCCTATGCCGCCTCTTCCTCCTTAACCTCCTCGATTTCCACTCTCGAAGAGGCCGAGCGCCAGCACATTTTGCGCGCGCTCAAGCAAACGCAGTGGCGCATCGCCGGGCCCAAAGGAGCCGCCACTCTGCTGGGCATGAAGCGCACCACGCTCCAGGCCCGCATGCGCAAACTGGGCATCCGCCGGCCGGTGTAGCCTAGTCCCGCGTTCGGTGAGCTTCCTTCGTAATCGTTAGGGGGTTTAGGGCGAGCGGCGGACGAATCCCGCAGACGCGAGAACCGAGCCTGCCGGGTCATCCTCGGCACATTCATCGAACCAGCTAGAACCCGCGCGGCTCGGAGGGCAAGTTACTGGCAGGCCGCTCCCTTGTCCAGCTGCTGCAACCTCTTGATGGCAGCGGTGTTGCGTTTTTCGGAGGCCACCAGCAACAAGACGCGCGCCTGCTTGCAGTTCTGGGGCACGCCGTCGCCCTTGATATAAAGTTCCGCCAACTCCACTGCAGCTTTGCTGTTTCCTGCCTGGACCTCGCCCCACAACTCGTTCGGCGTCATGCCCGACTTCTTGCTTCCGGTCGAGGCGGTGTTCGATGCCGATGGAGCGGACGCTCCTGCAGATTGCTTGGTTCCCTTGGCCGCAACCGTCCGAGGCTTATCCCAAAAGGGATCTGCCGCCTGACTTTTCGCGACCAGGTTGGGCGTCGCTGCTTTCTTGTTCTTGAACGGAATGGGAGCCGGATCGGAGAAGACTCCCGCAACCGGATAGCTTGGTTTGGCGGCCGGTAGCGTCGATGAGGAAGGGTCAGCAGGCTCGCTTGGCACGTTATTTCGCAAACCGGAAGACTCGGTACCCGCGGGCTTTATCATCGCGGCATGCGTGCGGTAGCTCCAAAACTTTAGGACCAGCAGCATCACCGCAGCGGACATGCAAATGCCCAGAATGACTCCGCAAAGAAGCTGGCGCTTCTTGGCCGAGAGATACCGCTGCACAGGAACCAGTTCCACCAGGGACTCGATTCCCTTAAAAGAGAGCGAGGAAGACTTGGAATCTCCCGGCTCGGGGCCCTGCGTGGCTACGGTTTCGAGGGAGAACATCGAGCGGCCGGGGCGCGTCTTCGGCGGCTCGACTGGTTCGTTTGTCAGCGCGGGCGGCGGTGGCGCTGGCGGTGCCATGGCCAGTGCGGGAGGCTGCGCGCCTTTTGCCCCTTCAGCGGTCCGTCCTTGGAACGGCAGGTGCGGGCGGTAGCCGCGAACCTTGGACACGAATCTGGCCACTCGGTCGGGTTCCCCGGCCTTCCTCTCGCGCGTCTTGATGGGGATCGGCTGCGGGATGGCCTCGTTCGCTCGATTTGGCATGGCGGCCACCAGCTGGGGAACGAGGGCTTGCTCTTCTTCCGGAATCCCCTCCGCCACTTCGACCTCTTTCGGAACCTCGCGCGCGGCTTCTTCGGTACGCAGCCGCGACAACCATTTCTGGATTTGCTCGCGGCTTCCCTGGGAGAGTTGCGTGAACCTTAAGCCCCCGACGGTTCTCGAGAGATCTGTCCACGCCACTTCGCCCATGGCTTCAATCCGGTCCTTGAGGTTGAAGGAAAACCAGAAATAGACCGGCAAGTTTCGAGGAACGGGTGTGACCGAGCTGAAGCTCAGTCCCCCTTCGGAAACATTCAGGACTTTCCCAACTTCATCGCGCTCAATCTGGATGAAAGCGGGATCGGTCGGCACTTTCCGCAAAAATCGACGGCGATTTTGTTCCATAAGTTTCCTCAGGAACCCTGGAAATCTTCTCGGACCTGTTCTTCAGAGAGCTGGGGAAATAAAGATGTTCCGAGCTAGTAAGCCCGGGCAAAGTCGGGCTCACATAGCAGATCCTGTATTCTCTACCTTGGTGAGATATTTGGCAATCAAAAATGGTCTGATTTGCAGTACTGCTTTCGGGGCACTTTTTGTAACAAGCACGACCCCGACTTTCACCTTTTTTTCGTCCCTGAGCCGCCAAATTCATTTTCTGCAGCCGGACTTTTCCCGCAACTAAATCAGGTCTTCGGGGTTAGAGTAACGAGAAACTTTGAGGAGGTCTGCTGGACGCTGTTATTCTGGGCCCTGCTATAGCCCATCCCAGCCGGGACACTCCTGGGGTGGAGACTCATGGAAGCTGAGAAACTGCGTGTCGCTCGGGAAAAAATCACCCGTGTTTTCCGTTATCTCGAGGCGCTGAACCAGCATCGCAATCCCCCGAAGCGACAGATTCGCGAACAGCCCTGGCATCTCTGGCTGCACGATTTGCCCACCCATTCCGCCATCCGGCATAGCGCGGCAAGGTCCAGCCCAGGCTCAACCAAAACAAAGGGTGGCGATGGTCAGAACGAAGCGGCTCCGGCTAGCGCCATTTTTTCTTTGCGCGTGCAGCGGCCGCTGTTAACCCGGCCTCCCGAGCCCCCCAACGAGATTGCCTCCTGGCTGGAACCCGGGTGGGATGATCCCTTCCATTTCGCGTTGGTGGCCGAGTCTCGCGAGGAACCGCAAGGGAATGGCGCGATCCTGACCATACATTTCGCCGCGGATCCGGCGCGTACCGGCGCGCTTCGGCGCTGGGCAGTGCTTCGTGACGAGTGGGCGCGCACCGAGAAGCCGGCGCGCCAGGCGATGCAGCTCTTCGAGACCCTTTACTCCCTTTATGGTCGGATCGACCGCGAGGCGGAACGCGTCGAGCTGGTCCTCGGAGACGGCATCCTGAGCTGGCAGCGCGCCGAGGGCGGCATCTTCCACCCCATCCTCTTACAGCGCCTGCAACTTCAATTTGACGCCGCGGTTCCGGAATTCACCCTCTCGGAAGCGGAACATCCCGTCGAACTTTACTCCGCCCTTTTCCAATCCATGGCCGATGTGGACGGACGGGTCATCGGCCGTTGCCGCGAGGAGCTGGAGCAGGGCGGTTTTCATCCTTTGTATAACGGCACGACTTCCAATTTTCTCAAGCGCATGGTCGTGCAGCTGTCCCCGCGCGGGGAATTCCTCGAAGACTCCGCGCCCCGGAGCGAACAACCCGATCCGCGCATCGGCCGCGACCCGGTTATCTTTTTGCGGCCTCGCACGCTAGGTTTTGCCGCAGCCATCGAAGGGATTCTTGCCGACGTTCGCACGCGCGAGGATCTCCCTTGGTCTCTCCTAAATATCGTTGGGGAAGAGTCGCCCATCCCCGATGCTGAGCCGGCAGATGCGGAAACCTCTGAAAACGCAGCGGCGGAGAACGGCGTGGACGTTCTGCTCAGCAAGCCCGCCAATCCCGAACAGATTCGGATCGCGCGGCAACTTGAAGAGCACGGCGGCGTGCTGGTTCAAGGTCCTCCCGGCACGGGCAAGACACATACCATCGGTAATTTGATCGGCCACTTGCTGGCGCAGGGAAAAAGCGTTCTGGTTACCAGCCACACGACCAAAGCGTTGCGCATGGTTCGCCATCACATTGTTCCGGAATTGCGCCCGCTCTGCGTCAGCGTCCTCGAAAGCGACCTGGATAGCCGCAAACAATTGGAAAGCGCCGTTGGCGCGATCGCCGAAAGGCTCTCCCGCGCCGATGCGCGAGCATTGGAAGTGGAGGCCAAGAAGTCTGAATCCCAGCGCCACGATCTCATGAGGAAGTTGCAAGAGCTTCGAAATCAACTCTCGGAGGCCCGCGCCGATGAATATCGGGAAGTCACCCTCGGGGAAAAACATTGGTCGCCGGCCGACGCTGCGCGCAAAATTGCGCAAGAGAAAGAGTTCTACGGCTGGGTTCCCGGGCCGGTCGCCGCGGTCGCTCCCCTGCCTCTTGCTTCGGGCGAACTGAGCGACCTCTACCGCACCAATGTCTCGCTGTCTGCCGAAGACGAAGCCGCGCTTTCCGGCCCGCTTCCTGAGATGCAGGACCTGCCGCGGCCCGAAGATTTCGACGCTTTCGTCAGCGAACGCAACCGGCTGGGCATGGAGGATCTGGATTTTCGCTCCGAACTGTGGGAATCCGGCGCTCCCGAAGGTACAACCGAAGAGTTCGAAGCGCTTATCGCGAATTTGACGCAAGCCGTCGCGCCACTCTGCGGCAACGACAAGTGGAAGCTCGCGGCGGTTTACGCGGGAAAGTACGGCGGCGCACACCGCCAGCCTTGGGAGCAATTGGTCAATCTTGTGCGCCGAGTTCATCAGGAGGCGGCCAACGCCGAAGAGTCTGTCGTGAAATATGGCCCGCAGCTCCCCGACGCTCCCGACCTCGAAGAGCAGCTGCGTGTGGCCACGGAAATCCTTGGTCACCTCGAGCAGGGCGGCAAAATCGGCTCCTTCACGCTGCTCACCCACAAAGCCTGGAACCAATTCATCGATTCAGCAAAGGTGAACCGCGGTCGCCCGCGCTCTCTCGAGCATTTTCGCACCCTGCACACGCTGGCCCAGCTCGAAAATCTGCGCCGCGAGCTTTCGGCGCGGTGGGACCGCCAGATGGCCCCGCTTGGCGCACCTCCGTCCTCGCAGATGGGCGCACAAGCGGAAAAAACACTCATGCAATACTGCGATTCCGTCGAGGATTGCCTCGGTTGGCATAGATCGACATGGCTTCCGCTCCAACAGCAGCTTGCCGACCTCGCGTTTCGCTGGGAAAAATTTCTGGCCGAACAGCCTGCGGTCCTGGGAGCGGAAGGCGAATTGCTGCGCTTGGGCCAAGCCGTTTCCGATGCACTCCTGCCCATTCTGGACTCGCGCCGCAAAAAATTGCGGGTGCTCGAGCTCGAAGAACAATTTCGCGACTTGAAGAGCCGCCACAAGGTCGCCTCGCGCAACTCCCGCGCAGCCAAGATTCTCGTCCATTTGCAGAAAGCCATTCACGAAGAGGATTGCCGCGCATATCGCGAAGCTTATGATCTTCTTCTCGAACTGAAGAGCCGCCAGGCGGACCTCGATCTTCGCCGCGCGCTCCTCGGCAAACTGGAGAGCGCGGCACCGGCGTGGGCCGCGGCGATTCGCAATCGCACCGGTGTGCATGGCCGTGGCGAGCCGCCTCGCGATCCGGCCGCTGCCTGGATTTGGCGCCAGCTCAACGATGAACTCGATCGCCGCGCCGAGGTTTCCCTCGAAGCGCTGCAATCGAAAATCGAAAAGCTCCGCGAACATCTTCGCCGCGTGACCGTCGAGCTGATCGACGGTCGTGCCTGGTCTTGGCAGGCTCGCCGCACTTCTCCACGCCAGCGTCAGGCGCTGGTCGGCTGGCTCGATACCATTCGCAGAATCGGCAAGGGCCACGGCATTCGCGTCTCTTTGCTGCGCGCGGAAGCCGCCCGAAAGATGTCCGAGTGTCGCAGCGCCGTTCCCGTCTGGGTCATGCCGCTCTCGCGAGTCGTCGAGAACTTCGATCCCCGTTTGACACGGTTCGACGTCGTGATCATCGACGAGGCCAGCCAGAGCGATGTAATGGCGCTGGCCGCGCTTTATCTCGGCAAAACCGTGCTGGTCGTCGGCGACCACGAACAGGTCAGCCCGTCCGCGGTCGGCCAGGATCTCGGCATCATTCAAAACCTCATCTTTCAGTACCTGCAGGGCATCCCGAACTCCGATCTGTATGACGGCCAAATCTCCATCTACGACCTGGCGCGGCAATCCTTCGGCGGCACGACTTGCCTTGTCGAGCATTTCCGTTGCGTCCCGGAAATCATTCAGTTCAGCAACATGATTTCCTACGATTGGCGCATCAAGCCGCTGCGCGACGCCAGCCGTGTGCATCTGCTTCCGCACACGGTGGCCTATCGCGTTTCGGGCTCCAGCCGCGACGGCAAGGTCAATCGCCAGGAGGCACTGGCCACGGCCGCGCTCATCGCCTCGGCGATGGAACAGCGCGAGTATCAGCACAATGGCGCAGGTCAGCCGCTCAGCTTTGGCGTCGTGTCTCTTGTCGGCGATGAACAAGCGCTCGAAATCGATAACCTGTTGCGTGCGCATATCTCGCCCGGTCGCTACGAGTTCCATCGCCTGCTCTGCGGCAACGCCGCGCAGTTCCAGGGCGATGAGCGCGACGTAATCTTTATCTCTCTTGTGGACACTGCCGAGCGCGGCCCCCTGTCCATGCGCGACCAGGAGCTTTTCAAGCAGCGCTTCAACGTCGCCGCCAGCCGCGCCCGCGACCAGATGTGGGTGGTCCATTCGCTCAACGCGCATAACGACTTGAAAGCCGAGGATCTTCGCCGCCTATTGATCGAGCACGCTCAGGATCCCAGCCGCCTGATGCGCGCGCTCGATGAAAAGGAAAAGCGCAGCCAATCTTCGTTGGAACGCGAAGTCATGAAGCGTCTCGAGGCCGCCGGCTACAACGTCGCGGCACAGTGGAAGGTGGGCTCCTTCCGCATCGACCTCGTCGTCGAAGGCAACGGCAAGCGTCTTGCCATCGAGTGCGACGGCGACCGCTATCATCCGCTCGAAAGGCTCCAGGAAGACATGGACCGTCAGTCCATTCTCGAGCGCATGGGCTGGATCTTCACGCGCATTCGTAGCACGGAGTTTTTCCGCAATCCCGAGCGCACCATGAAGCCGGTCATCGAAAAGCTGCAGTCGCTCGACATCCCGGTCGAAGCGAAACCGCGCTCGGCTCGCAAGAACGCGGCCTCACAAGCCCAGCCGCTGCAAGTCCCGCTCGCCGCAGGCCTGCCTTCGCAGGGATTGGTTGATCGCGTCATTGCGCGTGCCGAGGAACTCCTGGCGTCTTGGGCCGCGCCGCAGGAATCCGCGGGCGCTCGCCGCCGCGAGTCGCGCCAGGCTGTCGAGAAGGACTAGGCGAGGAGTGAGGTGTTCTAACTCCGGGTTAGCTGACTGGAGAAAAAAGAGCCACTAATTTTCTGCTTTGTTTTTTCCCGAGTGTAAGTTACATTCACTGTGACCTGGCCCACCTCGAGGTGCCGATGAAACCGTTTCAGGGTGTGGCCGTGCTGTCTCTCGCTATCTGTGTTCTCGCTTCAACGCCTTCCCGTTCGAGTCAAGCCAAATCCGGTGCCGTTGACCCCGGCGTGCGCGGTGGCCCGCCGGGCGCTGGCGGACCGCTGCCGGGTCTCACGGCGGATGAAACAGTTTTCTTCCAGGACGGTCAGTCCAGGTTTGGCGAAATCGAGACGGTCCAGGGAGACTCGAACGACGGGCTCGGGCCGCGCTTCAACTCCAACCAGTGCCTCTCTTGCCACTCGCAGCCCAATGGGGGCGGATCGAGCCCGGCGCAGAACCCTTTGATCTCCGTCGCGACGCTCGATGGGGCCAAGGACACCGTGCCATGGTTCATCGCGCCGAATGGCCCGGTCCGTGAAACGCGCTTCAAGAAAAGTAACGGCGTTCCCGACGGCAATGTTCACGCGCTGTTCGTCATCACCGGTCGGCAAGACGCCGCCGGCTGCAATATCCGTCAATTTGACTTCCTGCCTGCGGGAAATCCGCTCACTGGCCAAGGCGGGAATGCCAACATCATCTTCCGAATACCGACGCCGCTTTTTGGAACCGGCCTGATCGAAGCGATCCCGGATTCGGCCATCCTCGCCAACCTGCAAGCCAATGCGACCTTGAAGGCTTCGCTCGGCATTTCCGGCCACCCGAACGCGATCTTGAGCGGCAACGTAAACCGCAGCGCCAACGACGGCACCATCACTCGTTTCGGGTGGAAAGCGCAGAACAAATCCCTGCTGCTGTTTGCCGCCGAGGCCTACAACGTGGAAATGGGCATCACGAGCGAACTGTTTCCTCAGGAGCGCGACGAGACTCCGTCCTGCATTTTCACAGCGACGCCGAACAACGTGCTCAACTTTACGACGCCTGCGACTTCCGCCACTTCCAATCCCGCTGTCATCTCCGACATAGAGGGCTTTGCCAACTTCATGCGCATGCTGGCTCCGCCCACGCCCGCGCCCGACACGCCCACCATAGCGAACGGACGAGCGACCTTCATAAAAATTGGTTGCGCCCATTGCCACACGCCTTCGTTGACCACGGGTAAGATGATTGCGAGCGGCTCCGCGACGGTTCCAAGCGCCGCCCTGTCGAACCAAACCGTGCACCTTTTCTCCGACCTGCTGGTTCACCACATGGGCAAAGGCCTGGCCGACGGCATCACGCAAGGCGCCGCCGGCCCGGACGAGTTCCGGACCGCTCCGCTTTGGGGCGTCGGGCAACGCATCTTCTTCCTCCACGATGGACGCACGTCCAACTTGGTGGAAGCCATCCGGGCGCACAAGAGCAGAGGCAGCGAGGCCAATCGGGTCATCCATCAGTTCAATAAGGTGAGCACTGAGGAGCAACAGGGAATCATCGATTTCCTGCGCGCGCTCTAGACAAAACAGCGACTCTTCGCACGGCTGGGCTGTGGGCGCTGCCAAGACGGTCCGAGAGAGGGGCGTCTTTCGATTCTGTCGTTTCGCTCTGAACCTGCCCGGGTTTCCCTGCTGGCCCTGCCCGAGTTTTGCGCTTTGTTTTCTTCGAAGGGTAGGTTACAGTCGGCGTACCCTGGCCCGCCTCGAGGTGCTCATGAAACTCGTCTTTGGTGTGCCCGTTTTGGCTCTCGCCGTCTGTGCTCTTGCTGCGACCTTTCCCGAAGCACCTACAGGCTTTGACAACAAAAGCAACGGAATAGTGGACGACGCCACGCACGCCGTGGATCAGGCCAAGTTCGACGAGGTCGAACAGGTTCCCGATGGACTTGGACCGCTGTATAACGCGCAGTCCTGCCGCGAGTGCCATCAGAACCCGACTTCGGGCGGTTCCACCCAGATCTCGGAGTTGCGCGTGGGCCATCGCGGTCCCCATGGCAGGTTTGAAAATCCGGAAATCCCCATCGCTCACGGCACCGAGATCATCAAGGGCCGCTCGCTCGTGAACGACCGCGCCATCTGTCCGAGCGCCGCCTTCCCCGCCACCGAGATCGAGGAGCGCGTCCCCGATTCAGGGCAGATCCGCACCTTCCGCGTTTCCCTTAATCTTTTAGGGGACGGATTTGTCGAAGCTACACCCGATCAGACTTTTGTGAACCTTGCGAAAGAGCAGTGCAACAAAGGCCACCACAAGATTTGCGGCCAGGCCCTCTACGTTCCTATCATCGAAGCGCCTGGCCAGACCGCCGTCGGGCGCTTCGGCTGGAAGGACCAGCAAGCCAGCCTGCTCTCCTTTGCCGCCGACGCGTACCTCAACGAAATGGGCATTACCAGCCGCCTGCAACCCGATGAAGTCACCAATCTTTGCAACACGGTTAGGGAACCCAATGACCAGCCTGGGTCCGACGGCCTCTCCGACATCGATCATTTCGCCCGCTTCATCCGTGCCACTAAGGCTCCCGCACGCGACGCGCAACTTGCTGCGACCCCCAAGGCCAGGGAAGGCGCCCAGCTGTTCGCAAAAGTGGGCTGCGAGCAGTGTCACGTCGAGACGCTGACCACCGCCTCCGCGGGCACGCCGCTGAACGGCGGCACTCTCACCGTTTCTGCCGCCCTGGCGGACAAACAGTTTCATCCCTACGCTGATTTCTTGCTTCACGATGTCGGCACGGGCGATGGAATTGTCCAGTCCATGACCGAGCACTACGGCAAGAAAATGTATTCGATCACCTGGAAAAACCTATCCATTCCGGCATTCGAAGGCTCTGCCAACAAAATCCGTACGGCACCGCTATGGGGTGTGCGTTTGCACTCGCGCCTGATGCACGACGGCGCCTCGGTCACGCTTCTCGACGCCATCGTTCGCCACAAAGGCGAGGCCGAGCAGGTCACCGAGAAATTCGAAAAGCTCAAATCGAACGAAAAGGAAGCCCTTCTCGAGTTTCTCCGGTCCCTTTGACGCAATATAGAGGGGCGCCCCTTTGGAGTCGGTGTTGACGCTTGTAGCCTCCGCTCGGACCGCCGTCAAGGATCGAAGCCCGCTTCGCGGCGCTCCGCTCGTGCCTCACTCCGCGTCCTTGACTGCGTCCTCGCTCCGGCTACGGTTCTTTCATCGGGGAGCTGGCGCTCCCCGCTTCTTCGTTGCGCTCAATTCCTATTTTATGAATTTTCCCTGGTCCCGGAAGGTCATGCTGCCTCAAAAAAATCGCTCTGCGAGCCCCGTAGCGCGAAATTTTTTGGCAAGGATAAAGGAGCGCCCCTTTGTGGAGTAAATTTTGAGTGCTGTTTCAATCTTTCTCCACTCAGAAAGGAGCGCTCACGGTGAATAGTAGCAAATACGTCGCCATGGATGTGCACACGGCAACGATTTCCGTCGCAGTGCGGGATGCCGCCGGAAAGTTGATCATGGAATCAGTCATTGAGACCAAGTCCAGTACGATTCTGCAGTTCATCCAAGGATTGCGCGGGGACCTATACGTCACGTTTGAAGAAGGCACCTGGGCGGCCTGGTTGTATGACCTGCTCAGACCCCACGTCACGAACATCGTCGTGTGCGATCCGCGCCGCAACGCCCTACTCAACGAAGGCAGCAAGAGCGACCGGATCGATGCGCGAAAGCTGTCCGAGCTGTTGCGCGCCAATCTCCTCCGCTCCGTCTATCACGGAGAGAATGGCCTGCGCACAGTAAAAGAACTGTCCCGGGCTTATCTGACCATCGGCAAAGACCTCACGCGGGTCATGAACCGGGTCAAGGCGATCTATCGCGGCTGGGGCATTCCCTGCGCCGGCAAGAGTGTCTACCATCCGCGCCATCGTGAGGAATGGCTGCGCAAGATCACCCAAGCCAGCGTGCGCCGCCGAGCAGAGCTTTACTACGAGCAGCTCGACGTGCTGGTTGTCTTGCGCAAGCAAGCGCGGCAAGAACTCCTTGCCGAGAGCAAGAAGCACAAGGCCTGGAAATTGCTCCGTTCGATTCCGGCCCTAGGTCCGATCCGCGTGGCCGTGCTGATGGCCATTGTCCAAACACCCCATCGCTTCCGTGCCAAGCGGCCGCTCTGGAAATACAGTGGGTTTGGGGTGGTGACACACACGAGTGCCGATCATCGGTATGTCAATGGGCAACTCGAGCGATCGAAGCGGCCGGTATCCGTGCGGGGTCTAGACCCCGGTCACAATCACCAGCTCAAGTATTTATTCAAAAGTGCGGCGATCCAGGCCTCCACCGCGAAAGGCCCTTTCCAGGAGTTTTACGAGGCTCTGGTAGCGAAAGGGATGAGGCCAGAGATGGCGCGTCTCACCCTGGCGCGGAAGATTGCTGTGATCACCTTGACTGTTTGGAAGAGCATGCCGACTCCCCGATTATGCCGACTACTTACGAGAGACGACGGCTGGAAGGGGCTGGGGCTGTGTCTCGAGTCGGCATAATCAGAGGTTCTCCAGGAAGGCCAACAGCTTGTCATCAGGACGGTACGGAGCTGCTTTGACGCCAAGCGGCGCAGTGCGCGAGAGTGCTTTCTCCTTCAGACGCATGTCCGCATGGAGGTACATCTTCGTTGTTTCTGCGGATTCGTGGCCGAGCCAGAGCGCGATCACGGAGCGATCCACGCCATGATGAAGAAGGTCCATCGCTGCGGAGTGCCGACAGACATGCGGGGAGACTCGCTTCCGTCTAAGGGAGGGGCAGGTCTGTGCAGCACGATGGGCGTACTTGGCGAGGAGATGCTCAATCGCGTCGCGACTAAGTCTGTCTCCCCGGATGCTGGGAAAGAGCGGATCTGCAGGCTGACCTGCTCGTTCGCGTAGCCAGGTGTCCACCAACTTTGCCGTTTCCGGACGGAGCGGCGTGCAACGCTGTTTCCTACCCTTGCCGAGACAACGCACATGGGCACCGCTCCCCAGCACGACATCCTGGCAACTCAGCCCAATCAACTCAGCAACTCGGAGGCCGGTCTGCACCGCGACCAGAAGAAGCGTTCGATCACGGCGCCCCAGCCAGGTGGAAGGATTTGGAATCGCAAGCAGCGCGTCGATCTCTTCCCGGTTGAGAAAGTCAATCGGCCGTTGTTCGTGACGTTTGTTGGGCATTGCCAGTATCCGTTGGCAGTGCAGGGCATGCGTGGGCTCTTGTAAAGCCACGTACTTGAAGAAAGAATGGATGGCTCCCAGCCGGGCATTCCGGGTGCGAGCGCTATTTTTGCGAGTGCTTTCCAGGTGATCGAGGAAGAGGCCGATAAAGGGAGCATCGAGGTCTTCGATCCCGAGCTGAGAGGGCATTTTGCCAAGTCGTTCTTTGGCAAATTGCAGAAGCAGGCGGAAGCAATCGCGATATCCCGCTATTGTATGCGGGCTGGCTTGCAGTTGACGAAGCAAGCGATCGGTGAAGAAAGACTGAAGAAGCGAGGGAAAAGTGGCGGAAATCATGGCTGCATTTCCCGCTCCAGCCGGTCGGTAGCCAACCGTAGGAGTTCAGGCACGGCCTCCAGATACCAATAGGTATAGTTCGTGTGGACATGCCCCAGATAGGTGGACAGCTTGGGGAGTTCTCGTTCGACATCGCGCCCGGCGCGATACCAGTCGATCAAGGTGCGGGCGGCGAACCGGTGCCGCATGTCATGCAGCCGCGGACCGTGGCCGCGACCCTCGGCGCAGGCGCGGAGGCCGATCTGTTGAGACAGCTTAGCGAAAGTGTAATGCACTATCGAAGCGGTAATCCTTTGCCCGCGTTCGCAGAGAAAGAACGCCGGAGTGCAAGGTGAAGGAAAGATGCGGTCTCGAACTTCGGCGTACTTTTTCAGAGCTTCTACTGTGGAAGGATGAACTGGCACATAGCGCGCTTTTCCGAACTTCGTCCGCCGAATGTGAAGGATTCCGCGTTGGAGATCGACATCTTGTCGGCTCAGACTCAAGGCTTCGCTCACCCGCATTCCTGTTGCCACCAGCAAGCCAAAAAGTGTCGTATAGGTGTGGGCGCGGAGTCCCTTGGAAGAGGGGAGTTGTTGTGTTCGGCGAAGGAGCTTTTCAATCTCTTCGTCGCTGTAGATGTGCGGGGGTTTGCGCTGGTAACGATGAGGGAGGAGACCTGCGGGCGGAATCTCCGTGTGAGGTTCGGTGGCACTGAGCCAAACGGCGAAGCGGCGAACCGTACCTAAACGCTGAGCCCAGGTAGAAGGTTCGGCCTTCACGGGCTGGGTGGCCCAGCGAAGCGCCAGTTCCCTGGTGATGTAAGGAACATCCTCGGCCCAGAGAAATGCCACAAAATTCCGTAATAGACCTTCCGCTTTACGGAGCCCATACCCAAGGCTGCGGCGGATGCGTAGGTAGTCGTTTAACGCCTGTTCCAGTGGATTCACTGCGCACCTCCCATTGGCCACGGTTGGGCCAGTGAACGTAGGCCATCGAAGTCAACCTTGGCGTAAATTTCCGTGGTGATGAGGGCCCGGTGCCGAAGAACCTCTCCGATTTCGCCCATTGTCGCCCCAGAGCGAAGCATCGAAGTCGCCAAGCTGTGACGCAGTAGGTGGGCTCCCTTGAACTCAGGGTGTACGTTCGCGCGGTCGAGCGCGCGGCGAATGATTCCTCTAAGTGCCCCGGTGGTAGCAAGGCCCCGACGCGGTGCCTTCGCGCATGCAAACGCCCGGCGTGTCTGGCAGGGAGGGCGATCTCGACGCAGGTAGGAGGCCAAGGCTTCGCCTGCATCTGCAGGGAGGGGCATGCGGTCGAGAAGCATTCCCTTGCCTCGAATGAGGATTTCGCCAACCCTCCAATTGATGTCTTCGAGCTGGAGAGCGACCACTTCCCCGGCGCGAAGACCAAGACGGGCGAGTAGAAGAAGAATGGCATAGTCTCGGCGGCCGATCGCTGTGCGACGGTCGCAGGCTTTGAGCACACGTTCGACTTCTTCAGGGGCCAGGTGCTTGGGCACAGTGGACAGGCGCCAATCGGCCACCGTGGGTACCGAAACAGCCACATCAGCTTTCAGTTCTCCCTTCTGAAACAGCCATCGCAAGAAAGATCGGAAGGCCGTCGTCATCGATCGTGCTGTTCCGACAGCCATGCTGGGTCCATGCCGCAAAACAAAATCGGAAATATCGGAAGGTTTTATTTCTCGAAGACGGAACGGTCCTTCTCGGAAGCGCTCGAGGAGAAACTTGCGGACGAAATCCTGGTAATTGACGATCGTGTGGGCGACGAGCCCGCGCTCGGAATGCAAATGCCTTTCGTACTCGGTCAGAATGTCTGCCAAGGGTGATCGCTTACAAACCGGCTTTCGGTCTGGAATAACGTTGCGCTTTCGAAGGTGATCGAGAAGAAACTGCCTGAGCGCTTTTAAATCGCCCCCGTGAACTCGGCGCCTGTACTTGAGAAATGCTTCCAGAACTCGCTCATCCAGATCGGTGACGGCGAGCTTGGTGGGTTGCAGCCAACGTCCCAAACAGGCGAGCAAGCCTAATTTCAACTGGATGGTCCTATCTGTGTAGCCCTCCTCGACCAGCGAGCTTGCAAACGTCCGAAGATGAAACCCCAACGGGCTGCCCCGCAGGCATTTATCTGCTTCCAAAGAATCTATACGCATATGTGTTCCTCTTCCTTGAGTTGCCAGCTAAGATGAACACTGCGGAATTGTGCGAAATTATGCCGAATGGAGTGGGGGCACAGCGCGAAGTTCAGCGTCTGACGGAAGGAAGTAGAGAGCTTACCTGGTTAAGTCGGCATAATCGGGGAGTCGGCATGCTCTTCCACACTGTTAACGTGATCGCGGCAATCTTGCGCGCCAGCGTGAGGCGTGCCATCTCTGGCCTCATCCCTTTCGCCACTAGAGCCTCGTAGAACTCCAGGAAAGGACCCTTCCTGGTGGAGGCCTGGGTCGCCGCGCCCTTGAACAAATCTTTGAGGTGGTGATTGTGATCGCGGTCGAGCCCCCGCACGGATACCGGCTTCTTCGATCGCTCGAGCTGGCCCTTCACATACCGGTGATCGGCACTGGTGTGCGTCACCACTCCAAACCCACTGTATTTCCAGAGCACCCGCTTAGTGCGAAAGCGATGCGGTGTCTGGACAATGGCCATCAGCACGGCCGCGCGGATCGGACCCAGGGCCGGAATGGAACGAAGCAATTTCCAGGCCTGGTGCTTCTTGCCCTCAGCGAGGAGTTCTTGCCGCGCTTGTTTGCGCAGGAGAACGAGCGCGTCGAGCTGCTCGTAGTAAAACTCGGCCCGGCGGCGCACGCTGGTTTGGGTGATCTTGCTCAGCCATTCCTTGCGATGGCGCGGGCTGTAGACACTTTTGCCGCTACAGGGAATGCCCCAGCTGCGATAGATCGCCTTCACCCGGTTCATGACCCGCGTGAGATCTTTGTTGATGGTCAGATAAACCCGGGCCAATTCTTTCAACGTGCGCAGGCCCTTCTCTCCGTGATAAACCGGGCTGAGCAAATTAGTGCGCAACAGCTCGGCCAGCTTCCGCGCATCGATCCGATCGTTCCTGCTGCCTTCCTTCAGCAAGGCGTTGCGGCGCGGATTGCACACCACGACGTTTGTGACGTAAGGCTTGAGCAGGTCGTACAGCCAAGCCGCCCAGGTGCCTTCTTCAAATGTGACATACAGGTTCCCACGCAATCCTTGGACGAACTGCAGAATCGTACTGGCCTTGGTCTCAATGACTGATTCCATGATCAACTTTCCGGCGACATCCCGCACCGCGACGGAAATCGTTGCGGTGTGCACATCCATTCCGACGTATTTGTTACTATTCAACGGGGGCGCTCCTTTCTGCCTGGAGAACATTGAGACAGCACTCAAACTTTACTCCACAGGGGCGCTCCTTTATCCTGGCCAAAAAGTTTCGCAATAGGGGGCTCACAGAGCGACTTTTTTGAGGCGGCATGACCTCCAGGACCAGGGAAAATTCATAGCATCGGAATTGAGCGAAACTAAGAAACGGGGAGCGCCAGCTCCCCGATGAAAGAACCGTAGCCGGAGCGAGGACGCAGTCAAGGACGCGGAGTGAGGCACGAGCGGAGCGCCGCGAAGCGGGCTT